>ERZ1066123.69-NODE-69-length-89758-cov-14.879525_pt1 | contig 89758 bp, 91 predicted proteins | sample MGYA00382770_ERZ1066123 | MGnify/ENA primary metagenome ERZ1066123 (study PRJEB33369, sample SAMEA5778353) | biofilm metagenome | biome: Industrial cooling water; feature: Water cooling tower basin; material: Biofilm | place: United Arab Emirates | collected...
GCAGCACGGTCAGGTGGGTGATGTACTGGTCGCCGAAGGTCATCCAGAACCGCGCCCGCTCCAGTTCGGGGACGAACCGGGCAAGGCTTTCCAGCTCCTCGTGGTACATCAGGTACATGTTCTTCGGGCCGACCGCCTCGAAATCGAAGGCGACCTTGTTCGACATCGCCGGGGTCTCGACCCACTCGCCGTTTTCCCAGTGCCGCGCCGGGGCGGTGACTTCGCGGATGTTGATTTCCGGGTTGAAGTTGGTGGCGAAATGCTGGCCGTGGTCGCCGCCGTTGCAGTCGAGGATGTCGAGTGTGCGGATCGTCTTCAGCTTGTGCTTCTTCAGCCACATGGTGAACACGCTGGTGACGCCGGGATCGAATCCGGAGCCCAGCAGCGCCATCAGCCCGGCCTGCTTGAACCGGTCGTGATAGGCCCACTGCCACTTGTACTCGAACCTGGCCTCGTCCTTCGGCTCGTAATTGGCGGTGTCGAGATAGCTGACCCCGGCTTCCAGGCAGGCGTCCATGATCGGCAGGTCCTGGTACGGCAGCGCCAGGTTCACGACGAGCGAGGGCCGGACCTTGCGGATCAGGTTGACCATCGCCGGCACTTCCTCGGCGTCGATCTCGTAGGTCTGGACGTCGACGCCAGCGCGTTGCTTCACGCTCGCGGCGATGGCGTCGCACTTGGATCTGGTCCGGCTGGCGAGATGGATGCTGGTGAAGATGTCCGGGTTGAACGCCATCTTGTGGACGCAGACCGAACTGACGCCGCCAGCGCCGATCACGAGGACTGTGGACATGGGAGCTTCTCCAAGGCTTTCGATTCTGGCGCGCTCTCTAGGCCAAGGCGCGCGCAATCTGAACCACATTCGGCCCGGGTGTGGGCGATGCAGGCCAACCTGCCCTGCACAACAAGCTCAGCCAGTCCCGCCTTCGAACGGATCGATCAACCCCACCCCCATGCCGGCGAAATCCGCCACATTGCGGCTGACCAGCGTCAGGTTCGCCTCGATTGCAGTCGCAGCGATCCAGGCGGCGCGTTCGGACTTCGGGTCGGGCACGTGCAGGTTGGCACAGATCAGGGCCACCGCCCGCGACAATGGCAGCGTGCGGTGCTCATAGCTCGTCATGACCTGGTCGTTGAGCCATCGCCGCAGCGCAGCGCCCTGCCGGCCATCACGCCGCTCGATCTGCAGGACACCGCGTTCCAGTTCGAACAGGGTCATGCCGAGATGAAGGTTGCCTCCACATCCACCTGGCCAAGCCATCGCGCTGCGTGCAAATCGATCCTGGCCGTACCGAGCTTGCGGCTCTCGGAAATGAAATTCGTGTCGAGCAGGCACATCAGTCGCCGAAATCCGGGGTTTGCGCGGCGAGTTCCAATCGTGCCGGCTCCCACTCGAAATCGTGCGGGGCGGCCGGTGCCAGCGCCTCCGCAGCGGTCCTGCGCTGCGCCGCCATGCGCTCGAGCGCTTCCTCGATGATCTCGGCCTGACTGCGCCCGCCGGTTGCCAGCCGCCGCAGCAGGGCGGTCGCCCGGGACGAGCGAATCGTGATCGGGGGTTGGCGGCGGCGTGCGGTCGGAGCCATCGAATATCCTTATGCCGGTGACGGATAGCACCGTGCATACACATAGGTAAGCACAAGGCAGACTTCGCCCTGTCGCTCGCTCCAGCGCGGGCGGCGCAGCACGCCGGCCGCTTCCACCCTGCGCCACTAACCCGCATTTCCTACTCGCCCACGATGCGGCATAGCGGGTGCATGATGGTGAACCGCCCCTTCCCCGCCCGCTTCGTCGCGCGCGCGCATGACCCGGATTTTTTTGCTTCAGGACTGTGTAACAAGTGGTCCATGTCTCCGCTCCGTTCAGCCGGAGGGCGCGGTTGATGAACGCTGAGCGGATGCCGACTCGCGAGGGGGTGCTGCTGGCGGCCGAACGGGTCTCGGCGATCCTGCCTCCCACCCCGCTGCTGCCTCTTGAGGTTCCCGCAGCCGGCGATGGCCACGTGCGCCTGTGGGCCAAGGCCGAAGTGCTCCAACCGGTCGGCGCGTTCAAGATCAGGGGCGCGTGGAACCGGCTGGTCACGCTGGCGAAACGCGAGCGCGCGCGCGGCGTGGTCGGGGTCTCCAGCGGCAACCACGCACAAGGGGTGGCCTGGGCCGCGCGGAGGCTGGGGATCGCGGCCACCATCGTCATGCCTCTCGACGCCCCGCAGGCCAAGATCGACGCCACCCGCGCGCTGGGAGCGCAGGTGGTGCTCTACGACCGGGCGGGGGGCGAGGACCGCGACGAAGTGGCCGCGCGGCTGGTCGCGGCGAGCGGGGCGACCCTGGTCCACGCCTTCGCCGACCCCTGGGTGATCGAGGGGCAAGGCAGCGCCGGGATCGAGATCGAGGCGCAGCTCGGCCGCGCGCCTTCGCGGATCGTCGCCTGCTGCGGCGGCGGCGGGCTGGCGGCGGGCCTCGCGCTCGCCTGCCCCGGCAGCGCGGTCATCCCGGTCGAACCGGAAGGGTGGGACATGGTCGGACAGGCGCTGGCCGCAGGCGAGGTGGTCAGGGTCGGGGCCAGCCCGCCTGTGACCATCTGCGACGCGCTGCAACCGCCCGCGACCCGGCCGCTCAACCTCGCCGTGCTCCACGGCCGCGCCGCGCCGGGCGTTACCGTGACCGACGATGAGGTGCGCGCCGCGCAGCGGTTCGCCTTTGCACGGATGCGGCTGGTGGTGGAGCCCGGCGGGGCGGCGGCGCTGGCGGCGGCGCTGGCGGGCAAGGTGCCGCTCGACGGCGACACCGTGGTCATGCTGACCGGCGGCAATGTCGACCCGGCAGCCTACGCGGCAACGATCGCCGGATGAGCCGGGTTTGACAATCGGGCGATGCGCCTGCACTCTCGCAGGCGCAAGGTTGAGGGAGGGATACCATGCAGGCCCAGATGCTCGCACCGGCGGCAGTGCTCGTCGCCTGGTCGCTGGTGATGCTGTTCTGGATGGCGGGCTCCCGCTTTCCGGCGATGAAGCAGGCGGGCGGAGGCCTGGGCGCGGCACGGCCGGGCGGGCGCGGCCAGGATCTCGAAAGCGTGCTGCCGCCGCAGGTCAACTGGAAGTCGCACAACTACACCCACCTGATGGAGCAGCCGACGCTGTTCTACGCGGTCAGCGCGATCATCGCGATCCTCGGTGCCGCGGCGGGCGACGTGCTCGCGGCGTGGGTCTATGTCGCGCTGCGGATCGTCCATTCGCTGTGGCAGGCGACGGTCAACCGGGTGCCGGTGCGGTTCGCGCTGTTCGTGCTGTCCACTCTCGCGCTGCTCTACCTCGCGCTGCGCGCGCTCGCCCTCGCCCTGTTCGCCGATCCGGGAGCCATTCCGCAATGAGCCAGACCGCCATCCTCCAGCCCGTCATCGCCCTTGCGGGCTGGACCATGGTCATGTGGCTGTGGATGTACGCGACCCGCATTCCGGCGATGAGCAGGGCCGGGATCGACGGCACCAGGCTGGTCGGCTCCAACGGAGCGAGCCTGCGCGAGAAACTGCCCGACACGGTCAGCTGGAAGGCGGACAACTACAACCACCTGCACGAGGCGCCGACGGTGTTCTACGCGGTGGCGCTGGCGCTAGCCGTGGCCGGGGCGGGCGAAGGGATCAACGCGCTGCTTGCGTGGATCTACGTCGGCCTGCGGGTGGCGCACTCGCTGGTACAGGCGACCGCCAACCGGGTGCTGGTCCGCTTCGTGCTGTTCGCGCTGTCGAGCCTGGTGCTGATCGCGCTGATCGTCGAGGCGGCGCTGGCGGTCTTCTAGCCCGCGAACTCGCGTTCGGCGAGGAAGCGTTCGGCATCGAGCGCGGCCATGCAGCCGGTGCCCGCGGCGGTCACGGCCTGGCGATAGGTGTGATCCATCACGTCGCCGCAGGCGAACACGCCGGGGATCGAGGTTCTGGGGGTGCCCGGTTCGACGACGAGGTAGCCGCTCGGGTCCATCGGCAGCTTGCCCGCGAACAGCGCCGTCGCCGGAGCATGGCCGATCGCAACGAAGGCCCCGTCGACATGGAGCGCGCTCGCCTCGCCGGTCGCCGTGTCGCGCAGGGCGAGGTGGGTCAGGCCTCCGGCGGCGGGATCGCCTTCGAAGCTGGCGACGGCCTTGTTCCACAGGACCTTGATCTTCGGGTTGGCAAACAGCCGGTCCTGGAGGATCCGCTCCGAACGCAGGCTGTCGCGGCGATGGATCAGGGTCACGTCGTCGGAGTGGTTGGTGAGGTAGAGCGCCTCCTCGACCGCGGTGTTGCCGCCGCCGATCACCGCCACCTTCTTGCCGCGGTAGAAGAACCCGTCGCAGGTGGCGCAGGCCGACACGCCCTTGCCGCCAAGCTCCTGCTCGCCGGGAACGCCGAGCCACTTGGCCTGCGCGCCGGTGGCGATCACCAGCGTCTCGCCGATGTACTCGTCGCCGCTGTCACCGATCGCGCGGAACGGCGGACCGCTGAGGTCGACCGAGACGATCGTGTCCCACATCGTACGGGTGCCGACGTGCTCCGCCTGCTTCTGCATCTGCTCCATCAGCCACGGGCCCTGGATCACGTCGGCAAAGCCGGGGTAGTTCTCGACATCGGTGGTGATGGTCAGCTGCCCCCCGGGCTGGATGCCCTGGACCACGATCGGCGCGAGCATGGCCCGCGCGCCGTAGATCGCAGCGGTGTATCCGGCCGGGCCGGAGCCGATGATGAGCATCCTGGTGTGGTGGGTCGCCATGGGTCGGGTCCGTGTTCGCAGGGGAGCGGGATGTGGTTACGCTTCGACGAGGTGCAAGCGCAGCGCCTCGCGGGTCTTGGCCGTCACCCCAAGCACGTCTTCGAGGAACGCGTCGAGACTGCCGTGCGCGGCTTCCACAGCTTCGCGCATGGCGTGCAGATAGCGGGCATCCACTCCCATCAGCACGCGGATCGTCTCGTCGCTCACTCCGCCGAACCGGGCACGAAGCGCGGCCGAACCGGCGGCGATCCGCGCCTCGATATTGCCGGCGGTGTTGGTCAGGAGGAAATCCTCCATCGCGTCGTCCCAGTGCACCCCCAGCGCATGGTGCAGCAGCGCAACGCTCATGCCCGTGCGGTCCTTGCCGGCCAGGCAATGGACCAGGCTCGCCCCCTCGCCCTTGGCGAGCACGGCGAAGTAGCGCCGCATGACCCACAACACCGGCGCGCGGCCGGGGAGGTTGCGATAGACCTGCTCCATCGCACGGTGCGCCTCCTCGACGTCCAGGGCCCCGCCGGCCGCCTCGAGGTGCGGTGCCAGGTTGGCGGTCTCTCCGTCGTAGCAATGCACCTCGGCCGCGAAGCCCGGTGCCCGCCGGCACGGGGCGTTGCGCCGTTCGCTCTCACCCCGCAGGTCGATCACGTGGGCCAGCGCCAGCCGGTCAAGCGCCTCGAGATCCGGCCCGGTTGCGTCGACGTGCTGGCCCGAGCGCCACAGGATCCCGCGCTTCAACCGCCCGCCGCCGGCAACCGGATAGCCGCCATAGTCACGGAAGTTGTGGATGCCCTCCAGCGGCAGGACGCGCGGCTCTTTCATGAACGCGCGCTTGCCAGCCGCCCGCCCGAAGTGCAAGCGGGGTGGCGCAGCCCAGAACCCGGCGTAACGCGAGATTGCCTTGAGGAACCACCCCCCTGCCGACTACGACGCCTATGCCGGCGACCTGTTCGGCGAGATCGCGCTCGCCGACCGGCTCCCGGCGGCCGTTGACCGGCCGCTGGCACGGTTCGTCCCGGGGGTGGTGGTCTGCGTTATCGCTGCCGCCGCCGCGGCGTGGTTCAGCGACCACTACGGCCCGCCGGTCATCCTCACGGGGCTGCTGATCGGCCTGGCGCTCAACTTCGTGGCCGGCGACCCGCGGACCCACGAGGGCCTCGACGCCATCTCCCGCCACGGCCTGCGTGCCGGCATCGTCCTGCTCGGGCTCCAGGTGACGCTGGCGCAAGTGGCGGCCATGGGGGCGCTGCCCTTTGCGGGGCTGGTGCTGGTCATGGGCGGAGCCGTACTGGCGGCGCTGGCGGCAGCGCGCGCCACCGGGCAATCATCCTCGGTCGGCCTGCTTGCGGGGGGATCGACCGCCATCTGCGGCGCATCCGCCGCGCTGGCGCTCTACGGCGTGATCGGCCGGGAGCGGGTCGACCAGGCGCAGTTCACCCTGACGCTGGTGGTGCTGGCGGCGGCGAGCGCGATCGCCCTCGCCACCTATCCGGTGCTCACCGCGATGCTCGGCTTCAGCGAAGCCCAGGCGGGCTTTCTCGTGGGCGCATCGATCCATGACGTCGCCCAGGCGATCGGGGCCGGCTACGCGATTTCGGACCCGGCCGGTGCCCAGGCCACCGTGGTCAAACTTACCCGGGTGGCGCTGCTGGCGCCGCTGGTGGCGCTTGCCGCACTCGGGATCGCCCGCCTTCACCCGGTCGCCGGCACCGGCCGGGCGGCGCGGATGCCGCTGGTGCCGGGCTTCATCCTCGCCTTCCTTTCCCTGGTCCTGTTCAATTCGCTGATCCCCGTGCCGGTCTCCGTCACCGAGGCGGGCCTGGTCGCGTCGAAGGGGCTGCTGCTGCTCGCCGTCACGGCGACCGCGATCCGCACCCGCACCGACCTCCTGCTCCGGCTGGGCTGGCGCGCGGTGGTGCCGGTGCTTGCCGCGACCCTCGCCTCGCTCGTCATCGCGCTCGCTTTTGCAGGATGGGCGCTGTGAGCCCCCGGACGCTCTACGACATCGCCATCATCGGCGGCGGCGTGAACGGCACGGGTATCGCCCGCGAAGCAGCCGGACGCGGTGCCAGTGTCCTGCTGCTGGAGCGGGGCGACCTGGCGCAGGGCACATCCTCCGCCTCGACCAAGCTGATTCACGGCGGGCTGCGCTACCTCGAACACTTCGAGTTCGCTCTTGTCCGCGAAGCGCTGGGGGAGCGCGAGGTGCTGTGGGGAATCGCGCCGCACATCGTCTGGCCGCTGCGGTTCGTGCTCCCCCACCGGCCGGGCCTGCGTCCCCGCTGGCTGATACGCCTGGGCCTGTGGCTCTACGACCATATCGGCGGGCGCAAGGCGCTACCCCCGGCGCAGGCGGTCGCCCTGCCCCGGCATCCCGCCGGCGCTCCGCTCAAGCCGCAGTACCGGCACGGGTTCGTCTATTCCGACTGCTGGGTCGACGATGCCCGGCTGGTCGTGCTTAACGCCCGCGACGCGGCCGACCGGGGGGCGACCATCCGCACCCGGCGCGATGTCACCTGGCTGCGCCGCCCTGACGGGCACTGGCAGATCCGCGCCGGACGGCAGACCTTCCGCGCCCGCTGCGTGGTCAATGCCGCCGGACCGGGCGTGCTCGACCTGCTCGAGCACGCCGGCGTGCCCGCAACCCGGCGGCTGCGCCTGGTGCGGGGATCGCACATCGTGGTGCCGCGGCTCTACGACCATCCCTTCGCCTACTTCTTCCAGCTTCCCGACGGCAGGATCTTCTTCGCTATCCCCTACGAGGATGACTTCACCCTGATCGGCACCACTGACGTCGATCATGATGGCGACCTCGACGATGTCCGGGCGAGCGAGGAGGAAATCGCCTACCTCTGCGCCGGTGCCAGCGATTACTTCCGCCAGCCCGTGACCCCGGCCGATGTCGTGTGGAGCTTTGCCGGGGTGCGTCCTCTGGTCGACGACGGTTCGGGCAAGCCGGAGGCGGCGACGCGCGGCTACCGGTTCGAGCTTGACGGCGCGCCCGACGAGGCACCGCTGCTGTCGGTGTACGGAGGCAAGATCACCACCTATCGCCGGCTGGCTGAAGAGGCGGTCGATCTGCTCGCTCCGCTCTGCCCGCCGCTGGCCGGCGAGCCCTGGACCCACAAGGCGGCGCTGCCCGGCGGCGAGTTCTCCCTCCGCGAGGCGGCGGGCAAGATCGCCCTGCTGCGCACGGATCACCCCTTCCTCGACCCGGCGCAGGCGGCCCGGCTCGTCCGGTCCTATGGAACGCTCGCCTGGTCGATCCTCGGCCGGGCGACCGGGGCCGAGGATCTGGGAGAGGCGTTCGGCCACGGGTTGACCGCGGCTGAGGTCGATTACCTGATCGATCGCGAATGGGCGCGGAGCGCCGCGGACGTGCTGTGGCGGCGGACCAAGCTGGGGCTGCGCTTCAGCGAGGCCGAAGTCTTGCGGCTCCAGCAGTACATCTCTGAAAGGATCCCCGCTGAATGACCCGCATCGTGGCCCTGGGCGGGACGGTGAACCCCGGCAGTTCGACCGAGCAGGCGCTGCGACTGGCCGCCACCATCGCCGAGCGCGAGGGGGCGCAGGTACAGGTGTTCGGAGGCGACTACCTGACCGCCCTGCCCCATTATCTCGGCCCGACCCACGATCCGAGCTGGGGCGCGCAGATGGTCGAGGCGGTGCGCGAGGCCGACGGGCTGCTGATCGCGGCACCGGGCTACCACGGGACGATCTCCGGCCTGGTCAAGAACGCGCTCGACTACCTGGAAGACCTCGCCCGGGACGAGCGCCCCTATCTCGACGGGCGGGCGGTCGGCCTGATCGCCACTGCCTTCGGCGAGCAGGCGTCGATGAGCACGTTGCTGACCATGCGCGCGATCACCCACGCGCTCCGCGGTTGGCCGACTCCGATGGGCGCGACCATCCGCACCCATCCGGGTCTGTTCTCCGACGACGGCACCTGCCTCGACCCCCGCACGCTGGGCCAGCTCGAACTGGTCGGCCGCCAGGTCGTGTTCGGTGCGCGCAGTTTCGCCGCCGCGCGGGCGAAGGCCTGACCCTTCACGGTTCTACGGTGAGTTCGAGGCCGCCATCGTTGCGCCGCACCAGGACTCCGGTCGCGTCGCCGATCTGCTGCACGTCGAAATCGATGCTCGCGGTGTCGCAGCCGAGCCGGTCGACCGACAGCCGGTCGAGGAAGGCAGGCAAACGGGGGCGGTGGAAGTGGATCGCACCGGCCGCCTGAATGTCCAGACCGAGCGCGGCCTGAACAAGGAACAGCGGTATGGCGCTTGACCAGGCCTGCGGCGCACAGGCCACCGGATAGAGCGTCGGCCCCCGTCCGGGCCGGCGGGCGAAACCGCAGAACAGCTCGGGGAAGCGGCGATGCTGGAAATAAGCCGACGCCTCGAACAGCGCGCTGAAGACCTTGAGCACCTGCGCCTTCATCCCGTAGCGGGCAAACCCGGCTGCGATCAGGGCGTTGTCGTGCGGCCAGATCGAGCCGTTGTGATAGCTCATCGGGTTGTAGCGCCGTTCCCGCCGGGAGAGCGTGCGGATTCCCCAGCCTGAAAAGCAGTCACCGTCGAGCAGACGTGCGGCAACGGCGCGCGCGTGGTCCGGCGTGGCAATGCCGGTCAGCAGGGCGTGGCCGGCGTTGGAGGCGACCACGCGGCAGGGGGCCTTCTCGCCGTCAAGCGCGAGGATGTAGGTGCCAAGTTCGCGGTCGAAAAACGTCTCCGCGAAGCGGCGCTTCAGCCCCTCGGCGCGCTCGCTCCACTCGCGCGCGCCGTTGGCATCGCCGCGCGCGGCGGCCAGGCGGGCCATCTCGCTCCACGCACCGTAGACATAGGCCTGCATCTCCACCAGCGCGATCGGGCCTTCGGCAAGGCGGCCGTCGGCATGGGAAATCGCGTCGTGGCTGTCCTTCCAGCCCTGATTGCGCAGGCCTTCTCGGTTGCGCCGGCCGTAATCGAAAAAGCCGTCGCCATCGCGGTCGCCCGAGGCGTCGATCCAGTCGCAGGCGGCCAGGAGGTGCGGCCAGAGCCGCTCGAGCGTTCCCTCGTCGGCCGTGCGGCGGAAGTGGAGGCCGGCGACGAACACGAACAGCGGGGTCGAATCGACGCTGCCGTAGTAGTGGCGGAAGGGCACTTCGCCCGTGTTCGCCATCTCCCCGGCGCGGGTTTCGTGGAGGATCTTGCCGGGTTCGGCATCGGCCAGCGGGTCATCGCTCCGCGCCTGGAGCTCGGCCAGCCGCAGCAGGGTGCCCTTCGCCAGCGACGGGTCGTACCACAGCATCTCCAGCGCGGTGATCAGCGAATCGCGTCCGAACAGAGTGCAGTACCAGGGGATGCCGGCATAGGCCGCGGGGCCCTGGGGGGTGTGGGTCGTGAGCGTCGTGACATCGGCCAGGCTGCGGGCGATCAGGTCATCGAAAGTGCTGGTGGACGAGGCGATCCGGGCGCGCTGCTCGCTGCCCCGGCTTCGTCCCTGTCGCAGGGCGCGATAGGCCTCCAGAAAGCTGCGGACAGGCTCTTTCGGCTCGGCCCGGTCGAGCGTCATGCAGGTATGGATCAGAGTCGATCCGCCCGGTTCGAGCCGGACGTCGAACCGGACGCGATGGGGGGCGAGCACATCGGGGCGGGGCGTGAAGGCCACCGCCGTCTCGCGCAGGACCTCGTCGAGGCCGAAGTACCGGTAGCGCAGCCCGTGCCCGCCGGAGGTCGCCTGTTCCATCGTCCCGCGCCGCTCGCGGCGGTCGCCGCGCACCTCGAAGATGTCGCGGAAGTCGGACCCGAGCGTGATCTCGAGGCTGAACCGGTGCGACCGGTCGTCGAAGTTGCGCAGCGACAGCCGTTCGTAGGCCGCGCCGCGGTACAGGAACTTGATCCGGCCGATGTGGATCACGTCCTTCGGCACACGCTCGCCGTGGCGGTTGACGAAGCCGGTGTTGGTCAGGTCGACGATCAGGGCGTCGACCCTGTCGTCGATAGCCGAGCCCAGCAGCATCGGCTCGGTTCCCCCGATGGTCAGTCGCCAGAACGAAAGGTGGCGGGTGTCACGGAAGTACACGCCCTCCGGGCCGGTCTCACCCCCCAGAGCGTCGCCGCGCGGGTCGAACAGGGCAAAGGCCTCGCCGTACTTGACCGCCCGCAAGTCCTGGTCCTGGATGGCGCTGGAGCTGCGGACCTCGTGCAGACCGCCCTGCTGGTCGTCGTGCTGGCAATCGCCCTGCCGCGAGCCACCGCCGGACGGCTGCATCTCCGTCACCCCAGAATGTCCAGTGCCCCGGCGAGCAGGGGCGAATCGGCCAGCGGCACTTCGCCGCTGCCCCCCCGCGACACGGCAAGGCGGCGATAGACCTCGATGTAATCCTCGGCCATGCGCGAGGCAGTGAAGCGCTCGTCGAAGTGCGCGCGCACCCGCGACCGGTCCATCGCCAGGACCTCGCCCAGCGCGGCATGAGCCTCGGCCATGCTGGAGACCACGCGCCCGGTCACTCCGTCGGCCATGACTTCGGGCACCGAGCCTCGGTTGAAGGCGAGCACCGGCGTGCCGCAGCTCATCGCCTCGATCATCACCAGGCCGAACGGCTCCGGCCAATCGATCGGGAACAGCAAGGCCGCTGCGCCGCCGAGCAGGTCCGCCTTCTGGCTCTCGTTGACCTCGCCGATGTACTCGACGCCGTCGTGCGCCTCGACCAGCGGCCGGACCCGCTCTTCCCAGTATGCGCCGTCGAACGGATCGATCTTGGCCGCGATCTTCAGGCGGTGCCCGCTCCGCACGGCCAGCTCGATCGCCCGTTCGGGGCCCTTTTCCGGCGAGATGCGGCCGAGGAAGACGAGGTAGTCCCCTCCCTGGGCACGGTAGGGCAGCATTTGCGGGGGCAGGCCGTGGTAGATTGTCGCCGCCCAGTTCACCGGCGGCAGCGGGCGGCGCTGGCTGTCGGAAATCGACACCAGCGGCAGGTGCGGGAAGGCGCGGTAGCATTCATCAAGACCCGGCAGGTCAAGCCGCCCATGGAGAGTGGTCAGCGTCGGCACCGGCCAGTCGACGATGGCCGGATACTGCACCAGGTCGATATGGAAGTGGATGATGTCGAACTCGTGCATCCGCTGCCGCACCTGTTCGACCAGACCGAGATGGCGCGGCAGCATGCTCTGCGGACAGCCCGCCAGCCGCAACGCCTCGGGGCAACCGGCGACGAGCTGGGCAGAGGTGATCGAACCCCCGGCCGCGAACAGAGTGACTTCGTGCCCCATGTCGACCAGTTCCTCGGTCAGGAAGTGGACGATCCGTTCGGTCCCGCCATAGAACCTGGGCGGGCAGCTCTCTGCGAGGGGCGCAACCTGGGCAATCCGCATCCGTCGGCTTCCTGTCTGATCCGAAGGTCCAATGCACGGGCACCGGCCTCGTCCGGAGCGCGCGCAGGGTTTGCGACGGGAAGACTTCTGGCAGCGACCAAGCGTTCAGCCGCCGGGCGGGGTAAAGACTTCGTCGGGGATCGCCCCACCCACTTCGGCGGTGCGCCAGTAGACGGTGTTCGCGCGCACCCCGTCATAGAACAGGGTCACTGTTCTCGCCTGGACCCAGTCGGGATCGGTCAGGCGCACGAAATCGCCGTAATGCCGTTCGTGCCAGCCGCGCGGCGTGCGAAATCCCATGTAGCGGATGAACCGGCTCTCGCGGTCGATTCCGAACAGGGTGGCGGCACCACCGGGATCGACGATCCGCACCATGTCGACCAGGGCTCCGCCGATCTCGCGCGGAGGCGCCCGCTCGATCCGGAAGCCTTGTCGCAGCGCCGACCGGATGATCCCGAAGCCGAAATTGCTTGCCCAGAAGGCATCGGCCTCGGCCTTGGGCACGACACCGCGCTCGTTCCAGGTCGTCTCGCCGTCGTAGCCCACGTCGAACAGCACCCTGTCGCCCGCGCGGGCGGTGATGCGGACCTTGCCATCGGGTCCGTGCGCTTCGGTCCTGTCCGGGTCCATGACCCGCCACATCCGGTAATCGTCCGCGCGCGAGCGCGGCTCTGCCGCATCGGGCGAATAGAACTCGGCATGGCCGGTGAGCACGAGGGTGCCCGGCGAAAGCCACATCTCGCCGCCATGGGCAGCTATGGCCGCCTCCACCAGCGCGCGCGGGTCTTCCACGCGCGCGTCCGGCTCGGCTGCGGCCACGCGCGGCACCCCGGCCAGCACCAGCGCCGCAGCGGTTGCAACCCTGAGCATCGCCAACTCCCCCTCTTTGTCCGGACATCTCTTCCAAACCACGCGACAACACGCTAGGCAAGGACAATGGCCGGTCTGCCCATTTCCCTCGCCGTGGTGGCGCTTGCCGCGAGCACCGCTGCAGGCACCGGCGAAACTTTGCCGGCGGGTATCTGGAGCAACGCGGAAGACATCCATTTCGCGGAAGAGGAAGGGCGCGTGGCGGCCCCGGCCCTGTTCATCGAGGTCGCGGAGGATGGCCGGTGGCGTCCGCTGGACGCTTTTGGCAGTCCGCTCGGCGAATGGACCGCTGACCCGGTGCCGCAGCTCGTCCGCCGCGCCGACGGCGGCTGGCAGGCTGCCGGAACCGAACTGCGCCGCGCGCGCCCGTTTTCCTGCTGGGTGGCGGTCCGCAAGTTCGCCGGCAAGCCCGATGGCAGCGCCGACTGGAGCTTCACTCGCGGACTGGCCACCTTCGACCAGGGCGGACGGGTGCGGATTTCCGGGGGCGGGGTGGCCCCCGACGTTACAATCCGGCTTCGCAACGTGACCTGGGCGCGCGGCAGCAGCAACAATCCGGCGCTGGTGCTCTATGTCCACAAGGACGATCCGGACCGGGCCGAAAGCTACAGCTGGACCTCGCCCGAGGCGAGCCGGGTCGGCATCAACCTGCGCTGGGTCCAGGCCAGCTGCGCGCTGAGCCAGCCGGGCGGCTGACAACCGCGCGCTCAGCCGGTCTCGACCAGTTCGACCAGTTCCCCCGCCGGCCCGCGCGCGGTGCCAGCGCGGCGACCTTCATAGAGAGCCCCGGCACGCGCCGCAGGTGCCGTGATCCATTCCACCCGGCAGGCATCGAGGTCACGCACGGCAAGCGTCACCATGGCATTGCCAGGCGGCAGGAAGCCAGGATGGGTCGGGCGCGGCCCTGCCGAAGCCGGATAGTCGTCGACTTCCACCACCGGCAATCGCCCGGCCTGCACCATGGTGATGGTCGTCAGGGTCTCCTCCGGCAGATCGAACGCCATGTTGATCATCGAATAGGGGATCGTGTAGTCGCTTCCCCGTTCCAGCCCGAGGCCGTCGCAGTACCAGGCCAGGCTCTCCTCGCGGTCGGGCGTAGCCAGCACCACGATGAAGATGCGGTCGACCGGCGCGGCGGCGCGGGGCAGATCGGTTCCCGGCAGGTCGCCCAGCACCTGGTTGAGGTAGATCATTTCCCGCCCGGGCCCGAGCACCTGCATCGGGATGAAGGCGGGCTCGATGTTGGCGAGCCTTTTCGGTGGGCCGACGACTGTGAACAGATCCGCGGGCAACGCATCGGGCCAGCGCCAGACATCCTCGACCGTGGTCTCGAAGGCAGCCCAGCCATAAGTACGCGTGGGGCGAAAACCGGGGTGGCAAGGCTGCTCGACCAGCCGAAACCAGCAGGGTGCGTTGCTGCCGGGCCGCAGGACGGCATATGCCGAGCCGCCGTTGCCCGGGCAGCCCCAGCCCGCCGCCAGCCCGGGATCGAGCTCGCCCTGCTCCACCACTGCCAGCCCGAGGACATCGCGGTAGGCGCGGATTGCCTGCTCCAGGTCGGGGACGGTCGAAAGCCCGCCCAGGATCGCGCCGTGGGGGATGCTCACCGCCGGAACTCCGGTCTGCGCTTCTCGACGAAAGCGGTCGAGCCTTCGAGGAAATCGGGTTCGGTGAACGCCTGCGCGAACCAGGCCAGGGTCTCGGCGTCGTCGTGCGCCTGGCCATCGAGCACCCGCTGCACGATCCTTTTCATCCCGCTGGTGGAGTGCGGGGAATTGGCGGCGATCCGGTCTTCCAGGTGGCCGGGGCTGTCGGCGATCTGGTCCACCAGACCGATCCGCAGCGCCTCTGGCGCTTCGACAAGATCACCGGTGTAGAGCAGGCGCCGCGCCTGACCCGGCCCGACCAGGTCGACCAGCAGCTTGGTGTCGTGCAGGGGATAGACCAGCCCCAGCCGCGCAGGGGTGATGCCGAGCCGCGCGCGCGGCGTGGCCACGCGGATGTCGGCCGCCATCGCAAGTCCGCAGCCTCCGCCGACGCAATCGCCGTCGATGAAGGCGATAACCGGCTTGTCGGCCCGGGCAAGCTCGAACTGGGCACGGTTGAGCGCCGCCTGGTTGGCCGCGCGCCAGTGCGCGTCGCCCCTGTTCGCCAGCAGCTCGGCGATGTCGGCTCCGGCGCAGAAGACCCCCGGAGTGGCGGATTCGATCGTCAGCACCCGGATGGCCGGGTCAGTCATGGCGCGGGCGACCAGCTCGGGCAGCGCCTCCCACATGGCCTGAGTGAACGCGTTGCGCTTGTCCGCCCGGTCGATGTAGAGCCGCGCGACTGGCCCGCCGGTTTCTAGCCGCAGTGTCATGCCGGATTTCCCGCGATGAAATGGTCCGCAATCGCCTTGCGGGTCGCGATCCACACACCATGGTGCGCGCGGACATGGCGGAAGAACTCCTCCAGCGCCCAGATACGGCCCGGCCGGCCGATGATCCGCAAGTGCAGCCCCAGGCTCATCATCTTCGGGTTCCCTTCCTCGCCTTCGCGATAGAGCTGGTCGAAATTGGCCCTGGCATAGTCGAGCCACTGGTGCGGGGTGAGCGCCGGGTCGGTCCACATCTTCATGTCGTTGCTGTCGAGCTGATAGGGGACGATGCACATGGGCTGCCCGGGCATGGTCTCGCGGTCCCAGAAGGGCACGTCGCCGCTGTAGTCATCCATGTGGTAGGTGAAGCCCTCTTCCGCCAGCAGCCGCCGGGTGTTGTCGGTGAGCAGGTAGCGCGACAGCCAGCCATGCGGGCGCACGCCACAGGTCGCCTCGATGCTGGCCACGGCCTTGCGGATGAAGGCGCGCTCCTCCTCCTCGTTCATCCTGAACTGGTGGACCCAACGCCAGCCATGGCTGACCGGCTCGTGGCCCAGCTCGCGGATCGCCTCGGCAATCTGCGGATGGTTTTCCAGGCTCATTGCCGCGACTGTCCAGCTCGCCATGATGTCGTACTGGCGGAGCAGCTTCACCACCCGCGGCGCGCCAGCCTTGATGCCGTAGAGGTAGTTTGATTCGTTCGAATAGTTGCGGATCTTCGACTTCACGAACACGCCCAGTTCGTCGACCGGCTCCATCCCCCGGTCGCCGCGGGCCACGGTCATCTCGCTGCCCTCCTCGACATTGACGACGACGCTCAGCGCCAGCCGGGCGCCGCCGGGCCAGTCCATCCTCTCCTCGGCAAGCGGCATCAGTGCATCTCCTCCCCGCCGCTCACGTTGAGCGCCTCGCCGGTGACGTAACAGGCCGCATCACTCGCCAGCCAGAGGCACGCGGCAGCGGTGTCGCTCGGCAGGCCGGGGCGGCCCATCGGGTTCTTCGCGGCCATGTTGGCGAGGTAATCCTCCACGGTCGCGTAGCCGAGCAGTTTGCTGAAGTAGGCGTTCTGCTGTGCGCCGAGCCCGGTGGTGACATGGTTGGGGCAGACCGCGTTCACGGTGATGCCGTGCCGGCCGAGTTCGACCGCGCTCGCCCGGGTCAGGCCGACCATGCCATGCTTGGAGCTGACATAGGCGGGCAGGTGCGGAAATCCGGTCTTGGCGGCCTGGCTGGCGATGTTGATGATCCGGCCGCCGCCCTGCCCGGTCGTCTGGCCGCGCTCGACCATCGCCCGCGCCGCTGCCTGGGTGCAGTAGAAGGCGCCTGACAGGTTGACGGCCAGCACCTGGTCCCACTCGCTCGCCGTGTCGACCTCGAGAAGCGGCTTCATCCTGAACCCGATCCCGGCGTTGTTGACGAACACGTCCACCCCGCCAAACCGCGCGACCGTCTGCGCCACCAGGGCCCGGCAGTCCTCGACCCGCGCGACATCGCAGGCAAAGGCCGCGACCTGGGCACCGCGCGCGCGCAGTTCGTCCGCGACCTCCTCGGCCTCGCCATCGATCCGGAGATCGGAGACGACGCAATTGGCGCCCCGGTCGGCGAAGGCCTGGAGGATGCCCTGCCCGAGCCCCTTGTGCCTGCCCGAGCCGGTGACGACGACCGTCTTGCCCGAGAAGTCGGTCATGCTCACAGATCCTCGGTCAGGATGAACTGCGGCGCGTCGGCGAAGCCCTGGAACGGCGCGGCGGCGGCCTGGAAGTCGCTGGTGGAGATATCGGCCACGAACGCGTCCATTCCGGTCACGTCGATCACCTCGATATACTGGTAGGCAGGAGTGGCGCTGTCGTCGCCGAACACTCCGGTGGCCCTGTGGACGGTGAAACCCGTGACCGAGCCAAGACCGTTCACGGTCGGGATGTCGCGGGTCCGGGCCCAGTCCTCGTACTCCGAAACATCGACACCGGGCTTCAGGTTGAACAGGCAGATGATCCGCATGGTCGTTCTCCTCACGGGTTGGGCGGGCGAAAGGCGCCGAGTTTGGCATCGAGATGGCGGGCGAGCGCGAACATTCCCGCCTCGTGCCCGCTGCGCCCGACGATCTGCACCCCGAGCGGCAGTCCGTCGGCCGTCCAGCCCATCGGCAGGCTAAGCGCAGGCAGGCCGGCAATGTTGGCAAGGCAGGTGAAATCGGCTTGCGCGGCCGGTTCCGGCTCGTGGTGAGGGAACGGCGGGTTGGGCACGGTGGGCATGATCAGGAAGCCGTGCTCTGCCACGATCGCGCGCACCTCCGCCCGGGTCCGGGCGAGCACCTCGCGGTCGTCCTGCCAGTCCCTGTCGCTGCGGCGCGGACCGTAGGCGATGAGGCGGGCGAGGCGATCCGAGACCGGCACTCCGGCTAGATGGCGCGCCATCGCCCGCGCCACCTGGATGAAACCGGCGAAACGGATGCGCGCGTTGGGCCAGGCGAGACGCACTGGCGCCGGCCTGCCACCGAGGTGATCGAGCGCGCCGGCAAAGGCGCGCGCGACCTCCGGATGGAGATCGACTCCGTGCCCGGTCAGGACGGCACCAGCCACGTCTTCGATGGCGCTGCCCATCGCGGACATGACCCAGGCGACCTTCTCCACCTGGTCGAGATCGCGCGCCAGCGGGCCGATCGCGTCGAGCGAGGCATCGGCCGGTTCGAGCCCGTCCTGGCTGACCCGGTCGGTCGCCGGCTTGAAGCCGTAGACTCCGCAGTGCGCCGCCGGGATGCGGATCGAACCCATGGTATCGGTGCCCAGCGCGACGTCACACTCGCCCGCCGCCACCGCCGCGCCGCTCCCGCCCGAGGAGCCGCCGGGCGAATAGCCCGGCCGATGCGGGTTCTGCACCGGACCGAAGTGCGGGTTGTCGGTCTTGGAGCCGAGCGCGGCCTCCTCCATGTTGAGAATGCCCGTGATCGCCGCGCCGGCTGCGCGCAGCCTTGCCACCACCTCTGCGTCGCGCGGCGCGATGCGGGCAGCCCAGGCACCGATGCCGGCGTGGAACGGCATCCCGGCGACCATGATGTTGGCCTTCACCCCTACGCTCAGCCCGGCGAGCGGGCCAGGACCGCCGCGCGCGTCGGGATCGCGATCAAGGAAGGCGTTGAGCTGGCTCAAAGGCCGCGCTCGTCGATCAGGCGGAGCGGCTTCTGGCGGGTGTCGATCTCGGTCGCCGCAGCGGTGCCGCCCGGCTCGCACAGCAGGACCTCGACCTCCACGCCAAGCCCGCGCCGGAGCAGGTCGGCAAGCTGTGCCCGGTCGCTTGCGCCACGGCTTTCCAGCGTCACCACCATGCTGTCCCGCTGCTGCCCGTCGCGCCGAAGGTGGCACACGTATTCCCCGGTCAGATCCGCGCGGTTCTCGATCAGCGCACCGATGGCGTGGGGGAAGACGTTGATTCCGCGCAGCTTGACCATGTTGTCGCTGCGCCCCTTGAAGCCGGCGATCCGCTTGAACGCGATCTCGCCGCGACCGCTCAGTTCGTGGGTGATATCGTGGGTGTTGAAGCGGATGCAGGGCGCGACGTCGTGCTTGTAGAGGCAGGTGATGACCATGTCCCCAGTGCCTCCCGGCTCCACCGGCAGCCCGCTGTCAACGTCCAGCAATTCAAGGTATTGCGCGTCCTCCCAAACATAGAGCCCATCGCGCTCCGGCCCCTCGCCCGCGATGCTGCCGGTGTCGCCCACGCCGTACCAGTCGTAGGCCCTGGCTCCATGCCACGCGTCTTCGGTGCTCTTGCGATCCTCTGTGCCGAGATGGCCGATGATCATACGGATCGCGATGCGGTCGAACAAGCCGAGCTCCTCTGCCGTGCCTGCGAGCTTGCGGATGTAGTCGACGAAGCCGACCAGGGTGGTGACGCCGAAGTCGGCCATCAGCTGCACCTGATTGACGCTGCGCGTCTCGATCCCGGTGCCGGCGCTGAGGAAGACCGAATTGGTGAAGTGGGTCACCGCCTCGCGGATGTAGTGCCCGCCGTTGATCATGCCGTGACCATAGACCGAATGCACCACGTCGTCGCTCGACAAGCCCATCCAGCGGTACATCCGCCCGACCAGCAGGTTGCCGACCTCGCGCCCCCAGGGGCCGAACATCAGCACCTGCGGCTTGCCGGTGGTGCCGCTGGTGGTGTGGAAGACGGTCGGCGGGCGGGTGGCGGGGGCACCCATGCCATGGAAGTCGCCGTAGGGCGGGTGTTCGGAGATCGAGGCCATGAGGTCGCTCTTGTCGTAGACCGGCAGCTTGCCGATGTCGGCAAGGCCGCGGATGTCGCCCGGCTCGATCCCCTGCGCCCCCCACAGCCGGCGATAGAACGGCACCTGCCAGCCACGCTCCATCAGGCGGCGGAACTGGGCGTCCTGCACGGCGAACAGCTCGTCCCGGCTCATCGAGCGATAGCGTCGGACAAACGCCTCCCCCACCGGATAGTCGGCAAGCATCCTCCGGTGATCGAGCGCCTCGAAATAGGTCGGGTAGGTCATTGCGGGTCCGTAAGATAGCTGAGAGGATCGTCAAACAGACGCGGGTCTGCGCCGGGGGCGAGTTCGCGGCACAGGTCCAGTTTGGCGGCGGATTGCGTGGGCGAAAGCGGAGCTTCCGGACTGCCGGGGTTCGCGGGGATGGCACGCTCGACCGCCGTTCCGTCCTTCAGCCGGACCGTGATCCGCTGCGGCGAGAGCGCGTTGAGGTCCGGATTGCCGTCGACACTCACCGTCACCCGCCGGGCGAGCGCGGGAACGGTGCGATCAAGGCGCGGATCGATCCGGCCGTCGCGCAGCATCAGCGGCGCAAGGAATGCAAGGCACAGCCGGTTGTGCGACGGCGCGGCGTGCTCCCGATAGGGACGGCCGACCAGTCGCCCGACAAGTGGTGGAGCGGACAGATCGATACATTCGACCTCGTCGAGCCCGATCACGCCTTCGTCCCTCAGCGCTTGCAAGGCGGCGAGCGCGCCATGGCTGGCCCTGCCGGACGGGAACGGCTTCACGCTCACTTCGCTGATCCGCCAGACCGCGCCCAGGCTGGCCGTGTAGCGGGCAAGGTCGAGCGGCTCGATCAGCGCCGAGTAACCGAACGGGCCTTCGAGCACGTCATGGGGCGCGACCAGCCCGGCTTTCGCCAGATCGACCGCCTGCACCGCAGCCTGCGCCGCGCGCGCGATCTGAAGCGGCAGCGCGATCGAGGCCTCGACGTGCGCCTGCATTGTGCCCCCGGCGAAGGCACAAGCGAACCCCAGCGCGTCTGCTGCGCTGACGCCCTCAAGCTGCGCGAGCGCGAGCGCGGCCCCGATCACTCCGGCCGTGGCCGGGCGAAAGAACCGCATCGGGCCGGTCGCCGCCAGCCCCAGCCCGCTCGCCACGTCGACACCCACGGTCAGCGCGGCGAGAAACGCATCGGGATCGCACCCCCCCATGCGGTCGGCCCCGGCGAGCAAGGCGGCGGTGACGACGGACATGGCGTGGACCACCGCGCCTTCGTGGACCGCGTCCCATTCGAGGCAGTGGATGGCGAAACCGTTGAAGAACGCGGCCGAGACTGCGGGCAGGCGGGCGCCGCTCAGCGCTCGCGCCTCGCTGCTTGCGCCCCAGCGCTGCACCAGCGGCAGCAGCCTGAGCGCTTCGGGGCTCGCCGCCCCGGCCGCGCCGGTCGCCAGAGTATCGGCTATCAGGCGCAGCGCATCTGCACGCGCCGCCGCCGGCAGATCGTGCCGCGTCGTGGCGAATTCGAGGATGGCACCAGTGTGGCTCATTCCAGCCAGTCTTCCAGCATGGCGACGATCGCAGTCGCGTCGCTCCCTTCCAGCGCGAGACGGCTGGCGCGCTCGGCCTCGGCCGGCGGCAGCCCGCCCCATCTCGCGAGCATCTCCATCTTGGCGACGATGTCCGTCTGCGTCACCGGCCGCTCCGGATCGCCGCGGGTGTCGGTCAGCTCGAGGTGGTTGAGCCGCGCGCCGAAATGCGCCGGGTATCGCGCGGTGATCGCCGCGTCTTCGGCCACCGACACCTGCGCCCGCAGCGGGGCGAGAGCGGAAATGGCTTGCAGCGTGAAGTCCTCTGGCGTCGCTCCGCGCCCATCGGCAATCACCGCCACCGCGTGCTGCAGGCTGAACTTGGCATCGAGTTCGCTGACGGGTTCGGGCCGGTCACAGAAGGTGATTGCATCGGCATAGGTCTCGACCCGGAACGGCGGCACGAGTTCGCCCCGGGCGCGCAGTTCCAGCGCGCAGTCGATCACCGGATGGGCATGGCGGCAGGCTGCCCACGGCTTGAAGCTGACCTCGTGAACACGCCACTGCCGGGGGAAAGTCATTGGCCGGTGCTCGCGGCACATCGCCTGGTAGATGCCCTGCGGCCCCTCCAGAATCGCGGCCGGCCCGGTCATGCCGTCGACGGCCATGTAGGCTGCTTCCTGCCCGGTCCGCACCGCGTGGAGCACGTGCCACTGCTTGGTCAGCACGTCGTCGTGCCGCATATGCCACAGCCCGCCTGCCACCGAGCCTGCGTTGGCCATGGCCCAGACCGTCTGGTCCGTTTCCAGATGGAACAGCGAGGCTGCGGTCGCCGCGGCGCCGAACAGACCGGCGGTGCTGGTCGGGTGCCAGGCTGCGTAGTGATGCGCATCCAGCGTGCTCCCGACCGCCACCATCGCCTCGTAACCGCGCAGGGCCGCGTCGAGCACATGGTCGAGCGGATCGAGGCCGGACCCGAGCGCGACCGGCCAGATGACCGGGCCGGGATGGAGCAAGGCCGCGCGGTGGACATCGTCCATCTCCAGCAGGTTGCCGATCAGGCTCGCCCGACCCAGAGCGCCCGGGACCGCCATCGAGCGCAGAGCGCGCAGCCTGCTCTGACGCGCTCCCGCGACGCAGGCCAGCCAGTCGAGCAGGTGGAGCCGCGCACGCGCCCTATCGCTTTCCGAAATGGGCCGCGCTAGTGTCTGGACAAGTTGCACAAGCAGCGGTTCGCTCATAAGGCCGCGCCTTCATCGCAACCGGGACTGTGGAGAGCGCCTTGCCAGCCGAAGTCGAGCCCAAGCCGCGCGAGAAGGGGGCGACGCCGCGCTACCTGCAGCTGGCGGGCGAACTGCGCGGTGCGGTGATGGAGGGTCGCTTCGGGGCCGACAATCCTTTCCCTACCGAAAGCGAGCTTTGCCGACTCTACGATGTCAGCCGCTTCACCGTGCGCGAGGCGCTGCGCCGGTTGCAGGCGGAAGGGCTGATCGCCCGCAAGCGCGGATCGGGCACCGTGGTGCAGCCGGCGTCCGCACGGGGCGGGGCGCTGCACCAGCCGCTTTCGAACGTAGGGGAAATCCTGCAATATGCCCGTGACAGCAAGGTCACTTACGCTCCGGTGGCCAGTGGACCGCTGCCGGCCCTGATCGCGGAACAGATCGGCGAGGACACCCGGGGAGAGTGGCACTGCTTCCGCGGCACCCGCCGCCATCCGGGCGACGATCTGCCGATCGCTGTCACCGACGCCTTCTTCCATGAGCGGCTTGGCGCGGCGGTCGACCAGCTGGACCTTGGCGCGGGCACGCTGTTCAGCCAGGTGGAGCAGCTCTCCGGTGTCGCACTCGGCAAGATCACGCAGGACATCCAGGCGGTCGCCGCCACTGCCGAGGTTGCCGCCGCACTCGGAATCGAGCGCCACAGCCCGGTCCTGCGGATCCTGCGCTGCTACCTCGACCGCGCGGGCGCAGTGTTCGAAATCTCGGTCAGCCACCACCCCGGCGAACGCTTCGCCTACGCCATGCACATCGACGTCGATACCTGACACGTTCACGCCCCGTCCAGCACAGGGACCGGGCCCGGCCGCCAGGGCGCTTCGCCGGCGAACCTGATTGCCGGGGCGATGTGGTGCCCGCCCTGTTCCGCCTCGACCAGCAGCCCCCGCCCGGCAACGTGCGGCTCGTCCAGCGCCTCGCGGAAATCGAGCACCGGGGCGAAGGCCACGTCCTTGTCCGCGAACCAGGCGAGCCATTCGTCGCGTGACTTGCTGGCGAAGGTCTGGCGCAGGAAGGCGATCAGCGGTTCCTGCTCCCCCGCCGGTGCCCCGGCGAGGGGGAGCAGATCTTCGCGCCCCAGCGCCGTCAGGAGGTTCCGCGCGAACTTGGTCTCGCGCCCGCCGAGGACCACGTGACGCCCGTCCGCTGTACTATAGACCTGGTAGAACGCCGCCCCGCCAAGCGAGCGCTGGGCCGCGCTGCGCGGTGCCGCGCCGCCGGCGATCGCGCTACCGGCGGTGTGAACGCACCATGGCAGCAGGCTGTCGAACATGGCGCAGTCGATGTAGTCGCCCTCCCCCGTCCGATCACGCCCGACCAGTGCCATCAGCACGGCAGAAAGCGCGGTCAGACCGGCGGCCATGTCGGCGCTGGGTGCCCCCGGCACCACCGGGGTGCCGTCCGGCCCGTCGTTGACCGAGAGGAACCCCGCAAGCGCCTGCACCGCCATGTCGTGCGCCGGATGGTGCGCCAGCGCACCCTGCTGCCCGAAGGCGGAGATCGAGCAATAGACGATCCGGGGGTTGAGCGCTCGGACTGCGGCATAGTCGAAGCCGAGCCGCGCCATCACGCCCGGGCGGAAACCCTCGACGAACACATCCGCCTGGCAGCACAGCGCCCGCAGCCCGGCCCGGCCAGCCTCGCTCTTGAGGTCCAGAACGACGCTGCGCTTGCCGCGGTTGAGGTTCGCGAACCAAACCGAGTGGCCTGCCTCGAACGGGGCCTGGTCGCGCGCCGGATCGCCCGCGGGCGGTTCAACCTTGATGACTTCGGCCCCCTGGTCGGCCATCATCACCGTCATCATCGGGCCGGGCAGGAACTGGGTCAGATCGACCACCTTGATGCCGGAAAGCTTGCCCATCGTCTCAGACCACACCGCTGCTGCGCAAGGCGTCGATCTCCCCCGCGTCATAGCCCAGTTCGGCCAGTATTGCATCGCTGTCCGCCCCCAGCAGAGGGGCCGCCCGGTTGGGCAGGCGCGCACCATCGAGCTTTATTGGACTCGCCAGCACCTCCATGTCCGGCCGGTCGGGGTGGTGGACACGGTCGCGCAGGCCGATCGTCTGGAGCCAGGGATTGTCGAGCGCCGCTCCCAGCTCGTAGACCGGCGCGACGGGGACGTGGCCGGCGAGCAGGTCCTGCCAGTGCGCCATCGGCTTCTGTTCGAAGTGCGCGTCGAGAACCTCGGTCAGTTCGGCCCGGTGCGCCAGGCGGCCGGCATTGGTGGCGAAGCGCGGATCGTCGCGCAGGTCCACCCGGCCGAGCCGCTCGACCAGCACGTCCCAGAACTTGGGCAGCTGGCACATGACGAACATCCACCCGTCCGCTGCCCGGAACATCTGGCTGGGCGTGGCTGTGGGATGGGCGCTGCGCGGGGTGCGGCGGGTCTCGTCACCCTCATTCATGTACCACAGCGCTGGATAGCTGGTCTGGTGCACGGCGGCGGACAGCAGGTCGGTGTCGACATCGCGCCCCTGACCGGTTCGCTGGGCATCGACCAGCGCAGCGAGCAGCCCGATGGTGAAGATCGTCCCGGTCATGAAGTCGACCATCGACAGCCCCATGCGCTGCGGCTCTCCGCCCGGTTCGCCGGTCAGCTGGCAATAGCCCGCCTCGGCCTGCATCAGATAGTCATAGCCCGGCCATGTGGCCCGCGCATTATCGCGCCCGTAGGCCGACAGGTGCGCGCAGACCACCGCCGGGTTGAAGTGCCTGAGCGCGTTGTAGGTCAGCCCGAGCCTTTCCGGCAGGTCGCCGCGAAGGTTGTTGGCAACCGCGTGGCTCGTGCCGACCAGACGGTGCAGCACCTCCTGGCCCTCGCGCGCGTTGAGGTCGAGGGTGAGCGATCGCTTGTTGAGGTTGAAGCTCTGGAAATAGAGGCTCTCGCCCTCGCGCAGGAAATGCGGGCCGACTGCCCGCGCGGTGTCGCCGCCACCCTGGCGCCTGCCGTCGGGACCAGCCCTGCCGGGAGGCTCGATCTTGATCACGTCCGCGCCCAGCTGGGCCAGGTGCATCGTGCCGTAGGGGCCGGCACCGTACTGCTCGGCGCTGACGATCCGGAAACCGGCGAGGGGGAGTCCGCGTGACACAGGCGGGCTTAGATCGGGTTTTCTTTGAAGTGCTGCCGGGCAATGATGATCCGCTGCATCTCGTTGGTCCCCTCCCCGATGCACATCAGCATGCTGTCGCGGTAGAAGCGTTCGATGTCGTATTCCTTCGAGTAGGAATATCCGCCGAACACCCGCATCGCTTCCTGGCTGTTCTCCACTGCGGCTTCGGACGCGAAATACTTCGCCATCCCCGCCTCCTTGTCGCACCGCTCACCCCGGTCGTAGGCCTCGGCGGCGTCGAGCGTCAGCAGGCGGGCGGCCCGGGCGCGGGTCGCCATTTCGCCGATCTTGAGCTGGATCGCCTGATGCTGGGCGATCGGCTTGCCCATGGTTTCGCGCTGCTGGGCATATTGCGTGGCGAGCCGCAGCGAACCTTCCGCGAGGCCGACGCCGCGCGCCGCGACGTTGATCCGGCCGAGCTCGAGACCGCCGGTCGCCTGGAAGAATCCCTGGCCTTCCTTTTCGCCGATCAACTGGTCGGCGGGAATGCGGTAATTGTCGAACACGAGCTCGGCACTGTCGATCGACTTGTAGCCGAGCTTGTCGAACTTCTTGCCGGTGGTGAAGCCTTCTCGCTTGTCGGCGATGAACAGGCTCATCCCCCTGTAGCGCGGCTCGGCCGCCGGATCGGTCTTGACGAGCAGCGCGAAGCACGAGCCGTTGAGCGCGTTGGAGATCCACGTCTTGGAGCCGTTGATGACGTAATCGTCGCCATCGCGGACCGCGACGGTGCGGATCGCCTGCAGGTCCGTGCCGGCATTGGGCTCGGTCAGCGCGAGCCCGCCGCGCACCTCGCCAGTGGCGAACCTGGGCAGCCATTTCGCCTTCTGGGCGGGCGTGCCGAACCGCTCCACCGCGGCGGCCATGATGAGATGCGAATTGAAGATGCCGGTGATCGCCATCCAGTGGCTGGAAATCTTCATCACGATCCGGGCGTAAGTCGTCGCCGGCAGGCCCAGCCCGCCGTATTCCTGCCCGATGGTCGCGCCGAACAGGCCCATCTCGGCCATCTCATGCACCAGCTGTTCGGGCCAGATGTCGTTGTGATCGTGGAGCTGGATCACCGGGATGACCGACCGCTCGAGCCAGCGGTCGATCGCGTCCATGAAGGCGCGCTCTTCGGCAGGGTCGATGGTGCGGATCTGGTCCTCGTACCTGGGGGCGGTGGCCATGTGTTCAGTCCTTAGTCGTCGATCGGGCCGTGCCCGCGTTTCCATACCAGCACGCTGCGCCTGTAGTGGCTCACAACCACGCCGTCCTGGTTCCGGCCCACTGTCCGGAAAGTCACGATGCCCTGCTCCGGGCGGCTCTTGCTCTCGCGCTTTTCCAGCACTTCGCTTTCGCAATAGAGCGTGTCGCCGACGAACAGCGGATGCGTCATCCGCACTTCGTCCCAGCCGAGGTTGGCGATCGCCTTGCCGCTGGTGTCGGACACGCTCATCCCCGTCATCAGCGCGATCGTCAGCGGGCTGACCACCAGCGGCTTGCCGAACTCGGTCTTCTTGGAGAACTCGTAGTCGAAATGTGCCGGGTGGGTGTTCATCGTCAGCAGCGTGAACCACACGTTGTCGGCATCGGTGATGGTCCGCCCGGGGCGGTGCTCGTAAACATGGCCGACGGTGAACTCCTCGAAATAGCGGCCCTGAACCTCGCGGAACCGGCCCGGTGCCACCTCGATCACGCTCTCACGCATTCCCCTGCCCCCTGCTGCGCGCGAGCACCGCGCGGTAGTGCTTCACGATCGGTGCCTCGAGCATCCGCCCGCGGAACCGGATTACCTGCCCGCCCGCGTGCTCGTAGGCCTCGAGCGCGGCCTGCGCTTCGGCCACTTCCGCAGCCGCGGGGGCGAAGGCGGTCTCGATCACGGGGATCTGCCGGGGATGGATCGCGGCCTTTGCGGCAAATCCGAGCGCGCGGACGCGGCGGCATTCCTGCTCCAGCCCGGCGGCGTCGTCGAGCGCGATCCACGGAACGTCGATCGCCGGAACGCGCGCCTCGGCACAGGCCAGCAGCAACTGCTGGCGCGCGGCGAGCAGCGGCTCCCACGACATCGACACGCCGAGCTCGCCAGCGAAGTCGCCGCCGCCGAACATGACGGCCGCCACATTCGGCGAGCGGGCGATCCCCAGCGCGCCGCGCAGGCCGCGCGGCGTCTCGATCAGCGGCACGAGCGCAGGGCAGCGCTGCCCCAGAACCTGCGTCACGATCTGCACCTCGCGGGCGTGTTCGACCATTGGCAGGAAAAGGTATTCCGGCAGCGCGCCAGCGGCCTCGAGCGCGATCAGGTCGGCTAGACCCGACGCGGTCGAGAGCGCGTTGAGGCGGATAGCGAGACGTGCGGCCGACCTGCCGGCCTCGCCTAGCGCGAAGCTGCGGGCGTCGGCCTTCGCGGCCTCGGCCACCGCATCCTCGAGGTCGATCACCGTGACCCCGGCACCCGCCTCGCGCGCCTTCGCGAACCGGTCGGGGCGCGATCCGGGCACGAACAGGATGCTGCTATGGGCGAACACGACGGTCAGCTTCTCCGAAGCGGAAATCGACAATCCGATTTGCCGCTTCACAATTTGTCCGGACAAATCTAAAGTCAAGCGAGAATCACGTTCCGCCACGAACAATTTCCACCACTTCAGGGGAGGCTAGCATGATGAAACGGATCGGCACCACCACGGCGATGGCAGCGGCGCTGCTCGCGGCCGCAACCTTCGCGGCACCGGCCGCCGCCCGGACGCTCGACCCGTCGGTCCCCGAGGATGCGCTGGAGATCTCCAAGCGGTTGCAGTGCGGTGTCTCGGAAGACGAGCCGGCGGTCTACCACTGGTCGGGCAACATCTACGGCCGCTATCCGGGGATGCCGGACAAGCTGCTGTTCAAGGGCGAAGGGATGAACATCCGCCGCTGCGTCGAAGTGAACGACCCCCAGCGCGGCAAGGGCTGGCGGTTGATCAGCCGCGAGATCATGCTGATGCTCGACCCGAAGACCGGGCAGGTGGTGAACCGGTGGGAGAATCCCTACACGGGCAAGACCGTGGACGTGATGCAGATCCACAATGACCCCGTCAACGGTCGCCCCAACTTCCCGCGCGGGGCCGATGGCAAGCCGTTCACCCTGTCGACGCTGCGCGAATCCGGCCCCTATGTCTTCATCCCGTTCGAGGCTCCGCTGTTCTACCCCAATCCACTGGCAGGGGACTACCAGCAGTACGTGGGCAATATGTATCACGCGATGGAGATCTTCGATTTCGCCGCGTTGAAGTCGGATCTCTACGACGGGAGCAGGCCGACCGCGTACCCGATGATCGCCTGGGTCCGCATCTCGCCCTGGGCACCCTGGATGGAAATGGGCGATCGGCCCGGACAGATGGTGTTCAACGCCATGGGCCGCAAACTGCCCGGCGGCTTCGAGGAACTGCCGGCCATACTCAAGGACGAGATCCGGGCAAACTACCCGCTTTACGAACAGGCACCGCCCAAGGACGACAACCGGCCGAACGAGACAACGTGGACCAAGTTCAAGCTGCTCGAGGATGCACGGCGCGCCGCGGCGGGCGAGAAGCCGGCCCAGCCGGGTCACTGAACGCGTCTGCCTGCCCCGGATCGAAGGCGCGTGACCGGCCGGTCACGCGCCTTTTTTCCAGGCCCGCGAATGTGCGCACGACAAAGGGCGGCAGGGATAGCCCTGCCGCCCCTCACGCGGAAACACCCGATCCGGTCAGAACCCGGCGGAAAGGATCACCCCGAACCGGCGGCCCGGTCGCAGGCCGGCGATGAAGTTGCGCCTGAAGGTGGGGTCGGCATAGCGAATCAGCTGCTGCACCGCATCCTCGTCAGTCAGGTTGTCGACATAGCCCTGGATCCGGAACCGGTCGTTCTGGAACCCGAACCGGGCATCGATGACCACTGAATCGCCCGTTTCCGCCAGGTTGTGGACCTGCGCGAAATTGGTCGAGGTCAGGGTGATGTTCGCCCCGGCGAACACTTCCCAGTCGCCCGCCCCCAGCGGCATCCGCCAGTCGACATCGGCGAACACCCGGTGCACCGGAGCACGCGGGATCCGACGTCCGACGATCGAGCCGAACACGGGTGTGGCCGTGCCGTTGACGGTGCAGCCGATCGAGGGGAACTGCGCCCCGGTGGAGCAGTCCACGCGCCCGTTGTCGGCCACGTCGAGCAGCACACCCTCGTTCTGGTCGACACCGCGGGTGAACTTGCTGTCTGCGAGCGCATAGTTGGCGGTGACGGTCAGATTGCGCGAAGGCCGCGCGACCAGTTCGAGTTCCAGGCCGTTGATCCGCGCGTCGCCGGCGTTGACGGTGGCGGTCACCGAATTGGTGGTGGTCTGCGCCAGCTGCGACAGCTGGTAGCCCTTCACCTTGTTGTGGAACAGCGCAAGGTTGGCGATCAGCGTACCATCGATCAGCACGTTCTTGGAGCCGATCTCGTAACTGGTGACTTCTTCCGGCTCGAACCGGGGGATGCCCGCGCGGATGGCGACGGGACCGTTGAAGCCGCCCGGCTTCTGACCTTCGGCATAGACGGCATAGAGCAGATTGTCGGGCGTGACCTGATAGTCGACCGTCACCCTGGGCGAGAACTCCTTGAAGGTCGTCTGCGCGGTCTCCGGCGTCGCCGGCCGCGGCTGACCGAGATTATAGGCATAGACCGTCTGCCGGATGCGTTCCTCGGCGTAGCGCCCTTCCAGGCCGATGTTGAACTCCGGCGTGACGTGCCATTCGACCGCGCCGAAAACCGCGATGTTGCGGATATCGAGCATATTCTCGTCACGCGGCACGGCGATCGGGTTGAGGCCGCCGAAGGGGAACGCGACCACGCAGCCGGAGGTCGCCGCGCACCGTGCGGCGATCGCGGCAGCGCGGTTGCTGGCCGCCAGCTGGTTGGCATTGTCGGGCAGGTTGCGGATCGAGAAGCTGTCGTCGTCCTGGTTGAAGTAGTAGCCGCCGAGGATGAAGTCGAACTGATCGCTCTGATAGGTGAGGCGCAGTTCCTGCGACCAGTCGCGCGTCTCGGAACGATTGGCGAAGGTGAAATCGGTGACGTCGGCGGCAGTCACCGCGCCGAACCGGCCCGGGCCGAGCGGAACGAAGGCGAAGATCGCGGTGGTGAAGTTGTCGGTCGAATAGTCGCCGTCGGTCAGCGTGGTCTGCTCGCGGTCGTTGAACCCGGTCAGCGAGGTCAGCGTCAGCCCCTCGCCCAGCTCGTATTCCAGCTTCAGGCTGACGTTGTAGCTGTCGGCCTCGATGCCGACCCTGTCCCGGTCTGCCGGCGCGAACTGGCGGGTGTAGTCGGTGCTGAGCGGGCGCGGCTCGATGGTGCCGCAGTAATACCGCCCGAGCCTGTTGTAGAGACCGCCGAGATCCGGCAGGCAGTTGTTCTCTGTCACGCTGGTGGCGAAGATTGCCGGCTGGCCATCGTCGGTTCGGTTGAACGCGCCGCGCAGGGTGGCGGTGAACGGTCCGCCATCGTCCCAGTTGAGCACGCCGGCGACAGACCAGGAACTCTGCTGCCCCAGCTTCGAGCCGTCGAACGCATTGGTGAACTCGCCCCCGAAGTCGTAGTAACGACCGTTCAGCCCGACCGAGAGGCCCTCGCTTACCGGCCCCCTGATGCCGGCCGTGACCTCGTAGCGGTCGTGCTCGGAAATATCGGCGGTAATCCGGCCTTCCCAGGTGTCGCCCGGCAGCTTCGAGATGATGTTCACCGCCCCCGAGTAGGTGTTGCGACCGTACAGCGCGCTCTGCGGCCCCTTGACCACTTCGATCCGCTCGATCGTGTCCACGTCGTAGTCGGCAAGAGTGCCGGTGTAGTAGATGCCGTCGATGAAGAAGGCCACGCCCGACTGGCCGTTGATGTTGGCCTGGCCGCGGATGACGGGCCGGTTGGCATCGCGGCCGAAGCTGTCGTCGAACACCAGCCCCGGCGTGGTCTTGGCAATGTCGCCGAGATTGTCGAGGCCGAGCTGTTCGATGGTGTCGGCGGTCGCCACCGCGACCGAGGTCGGCACGCTCTGCAGGTTCTCCTCGCGCTTGCGCGCGGTAACGATGATTTCGGCCGAGCGACCGGCTTCGCTGGCGCCCTGCCCGCCGCCGTCCTGCGCCTGGACGGTGCACGGTGCCAGCACGGTTGCCGCAAGCAAAGCCGACTTGAAGATGCGGGTCATGTTTGTCCTCCCACTGGCGCGCGCGGCGCCACCCTGAACCACGGCGCAACTTTCCCCGGTCCCGGACATTTGTCCAGACATATTGCGCGAGTTGTCCGGACAAATAGCAGGTGTTGCATCAGGGCAACGGTTTGACGTTGCCGAGAAAGGCGGTCGCGAACAGGAGGAGGTAGACGATCCACACCCACACCCGGGTCCGGTCCATGGCACGACGCAGCGGCACCTCGGTCTCGTCGCTCGATCCGCGCTGGATCAGCGCGACGAGCAGCGGGCCGACCGGCTTGAACGCCACGTCTATCATAATCGCGGCGGCAAAGATCAGGCCGAACATCAGGGCTTTCCAGGCCAGCCAGTCCGGTGCAATCGGCGTGTCGCTGACGAGCGAGGCCAGTCCCAGCCACAGATAGAACCCCATGAGCGCGAGTTTCAGCCAGAACTCGAGCCGGCGGTTCCGGGCCGCGCGCGGGGTCTGGTCGTGCAGGTGCGCGTCCCACACCAGCCACAGCCACGCCGCACCGACAAGCCAGCTGCCCCACACCAAGGAGGCGGGCACCACCCACCACTGGCCCATGGCGCTCAGACTGATCGAGACGGGCACCATCAGCGCCCAGGCCGTGCGCGGAACCATGTCCAGATTCACCAGCATCCGCAGCTGGACCAGCCGCACCGGCAGATCATGCTCGTGCCGCCTCCGGAACTCCTGGCCGAGCATGAACACCCCGGCATCGGCTCCCAGCCAGAACACGAGCAGCAGGAGATGGAGGTAGACCATCACCTGGTACCCCGTGGCTGCGAATCCCTCCATCGTCTTCCCTCCCTGTCATCCCTGCCACCGATTCGCGACCGCTTCGTGATCGGCCCGCCTGTCGTCGCGGCAGGGTAGGCCGGAATCCCGCGGCGCAAGCTTGTTTCACCGCCTGCGGCCTCGGGGAAACGGAACCGCTGAATTTCGGCACTAGCCAGACGCCATCTTACACGATAATTTGTCCGGACAAATACCACATCGTTCGAAACGAGCAGGGAGCCACAGCCATGCCCCGGACCAATCCCCTCCTGTCCCGCACAGCCCTCTACACCTCTCTTGCAACCGGCCTTGCCGCCGGGCCGAGCCTCATCGCACCTGCTGCGGCGCAGGAGGCGGGCGACCAGGCCCAGGCCAGGAGCGGCGTCAACGAGATCATCGTCACTGCCCAGCGGCGGGAGGAAAGCGTCCAGGACGTGCCGATCGCGATCAGCGCCTTCAATGAGGCGGAACTGGAGGTGCGCGGCGTGACCAACGCGCTCGAAGTGACCCAGTTCGTCCCCAATCTGGTGGGGATCAACAACACTGGCCTCGGGACCGCGAACGCCTATTACCTGCGCGGGATCGGGAACACGGAATCGATCGCGACCTTCGACCCGCCGATCGGCACCTACATCGACGATATCTACATCTCGCGCCAGAACGCCAACAACCTCTCGTTTTTCGATGTCGAACGGGTCGAGGTGTTGCGCGGGCCCCAGGGCACGCTGTTCGGTCGCAACACCACCGGGGGCGCGGTGAACGTGTTCCTGGCCGAACCCGAGTTCGAGCTCGGCGGCTTTGCCGAAGTCGGCTACGGCAGCTTCGAGCGCAAGATGGCGCGCGCCTCGCTCGACGTGCCGCTGGCGGACACCTTCGCAATCAAGCTGTCCGGCTACTGGCAGGACGACGACGGCTACACCCGGAACACGACGAACGGCGAGCGGCTCAATGAGAACGACGGTTGGGGCGTGCGGCTCGGCCTGCGCGGCGAACTGTCAGACAGCGTCCGCTGGACCGGTTCATACATCCACACTTACGCCGATGCGCTCAACCTGCTCAACTTCGACTGCGACCCGCGCGGTCCGGCGACTCCCGGCGGCCAGACGAACTGCGACGGACGCTTCGCCACCACCGGCTTGTCGAAGAACGGCAATTTCGACCGCGCCAACGGCACCCCTCAGCTGACGGGGCGCAAGAACGACTTCGGTCTCGGCAACGAAGCGATCTTCGACTTCGTCTCCTCGAACTTCGAGATTGCGCTGGGAGAGAACTGGTCGGTCAACCTGATAACCGGATATGTCCACCTGACGCAGAAGTTCGCACTCGATTTCGCCGATGGTCGCGGCCTGCCGGCAATCGCCACGCCGGTCCCGGCAGTCGCCGGCTACACTTATGGCGGCTTCACCATCGTGAACGACGGTTCGCACAGCCAGTTCACCCAGGAAGTGAAGGTCAACGGCACGCTGGCCGATGGCCTGATCGATCTCGTCGGTGGGCTCTACTACTTCCAGGAGAGCAACACGACCGATTTTGCCGACCTGTTCACCTTGCCTTTCGCCCCGCCGCCAACCGGCCTGCCGCTGGTGCTCGCCGACCGCACCATCACCAACGATGCCGAGGCCTGGGCCGGTTATCTCCAGGCGGACCTGAACCTCACCGAGCAGATCAAGCTGACCGCCGGGATCCGCTACACCGACGAGGACAAGACCTTCAGCATCCGCGACAACCGGGCGGCGTGCAACGCCGGCCCGCCGGGGCCGACCTGCCTTGTCGACGACAATATGTTCGTGACCGTCGGCGGCAACCGGGTGGCAATTCCGCGCAGCCAGAACGCCAGCCTGTGGACGCCGCGCTTCGCGGTCAATTACCAGCCGAACGACGACCTGCTGTTCTTCGCCAGCGCCACGCGCGGGTTCAAGTCGGGCGGCTGGGCGGCACGGGGCACGACCGCCAACGAACTGCTTCCTTTCGGGCCTGAAACCGCCTGGAGCTACGAAGCCGGGGCCAAGACCACGCTGTTCGACAACCGGCTGCGCTTCAACCTGACCGGGTTCTGGCTGGACATTTCGGACCTTCAGACCCCTTCGGCCTTCATCCGCGCCAACGGCTCGCTGGCGTTCATCACCCGCAACTTTGCCGACTACCGCAACAAGGGGGTCGAGGTCGAGATCACCGCTGCGCCGGTTGAAGGGCTGAACCTGTTCGCCGCGATCGGGTATCAGGACGACGAGTACCGCATAGACCGCTCTGCTCCGGCACTGGACGAGTTTGGAGTGCAATCGGTGGCGGCACAACAGGCCGCCTGTCTGGCCGAACTGGCAGCAGGCAACCTGCCGGGCGGCCCGGCCGGGGCGACCGATCCGCGCCGGTTCGACACCGCCCAAAGCTGCGGTGTCGGCATTGTCGCGCCCGACGGCTCGATCGCCACTCCGGTGCGAACCCCCGACTGGACGGTCGCGCTGGGGGGCAGCTTCGAGGCGCAGCTGGGCGGTGGGCTGACTCTTACCCCGGCCGTGAACGCCAACTGGCGCAGCAAGAGCCAGGTCGGCACCAGCCAGGTCACGCTCTACGACGGCGACGTGACAGGGCCGGTCACAGGGATCGTGTATCCGGGCAACATCACCGGGATCGGCAGGCGCATCGACCCGCCGACCGGCTCGTTCAGCGACAGCCGGTGGATCGTCAACGCCTCGCTCACGCTCGCCGGAGACGATGGCTGGGCCCTGGTTGCGGAGTGCAAGAACTGCTTCGACGAGGAAGCGGTCGAATCCTCGCTGGCCAACTACAGCTATCTCAACCCGCCGCGCACCTGGATGGTCCGGGCGAAGTACGACTTCTGATGAAGCTTCCCGACCGGGCGGCAGGAGCGGGCGCGTGGCTGGCCGTGCCAGCCGCGCTGCTCCTGCCCCAGGCGCTTGCGGCGCAGGCCGATCCGCTGTTCGACCGCCGCTGGGAGAGCCTGGCCGCAGGTGGCTACGAGCCGCTGACCATCCCTGTCGACTGGTACGATCCGGTCGCCACGGTCGACGGGCAGGAGACGCCGGTCGAGACGCTGGCCGTTGCCGAGAGCGGCATCGCACCTTCCGCGCTTGCCGCTGCTGCCGCCTGGGCGAAGGGGCAGAACTCGACCGCGCTGCTGGTATCGCGCGATGGACGGCTGGTGTTCGAGCAATACTGGCAGGGCACGGGACGCGACACCCGCTTCAACCCGCAGAGCATGGCCAAGACCGTCACCGCGCTGCTGGTCGGAACCGCGATAGAGCGCGGCGAAATCGCCTCGGTCGATGATCCCGTCGGCACCTACCTGTCCGAATGGTCGGCCGACCCGCGCGGGGCTATCACCCTGCGCCAGCTACTGCAGATGGCGAGCGGGCTGGAACAGGGCGACGACGGCCATGGCTATCAGCTGACACCCGACAACCCGATCGTTCGCCACAGCCTGCGCAGCGATTTGACCCGCCGCCTGCTGACGCTCGACCGGGTCGCTGAACCAGGCGCAACCTTCGACTACAGCAACCAGGTCAACCAGTTGCTCGGCCTGATCCTGGAGCGCGCGACGGGAGAGGATTACGAAGCTTTGCTGTCGCAGCGGCTGTGGCAGCCGCTCGGCCTGCGCAGCGCGGCGATGCCGCTCGACCGGCCGGGCGGAATGGTGATGACGAGCTGCTGCATCCTCAGCCGCCCGGTCGATTGGCTCAGGATCGGCCAGCTGTTCGTCGACGGCGGGCGCTACAACGGGCAGCAGATCGTGCCGGAAGCATGGTTGGGCGAGATGACCGCGCCATCCCCTGCCAATCGCGGCTATGGCTACCAGGTCTGGATCGGCGACCAGCAGATTGGCGGAAAGCATCCGCCCGGCGTGCCGCTGGTGCCATGGCAGAGCGAACCTTTCGCCGCGCCGCGAGTGATCATCCTGAACGGCCACGGTGGCCAGCGGGTCTATGTCATGCCGGCGAAGCGGCTGGTGATCGTGCGCGCCGCCCGCCAGTGGCCCGATGCCTGGGATGATGCGGTGCTGCCCAATGTGCTATGGCGGGCGATAGAGGGGGATGATCCATGACTAAGGCAGAGGCCGCGCAGGCTCCGGAACAGCGCAACGAATTCGCCCTAGGCTGGAAAGTCCTGCTGGCCGGCCTGCTCGGGGTGATGTGCGGAGCCTCGCCCATACCTTACAACGTGATCGGCTTCACCGCCGAACCGCTGACGCAGGAGTTCGGCTGGACCCAGACGCAGGTGCTGGTGCCGATCACCATCTTCGGGGTGATCGCCAGCTTCCTTGCACCGGTGTTCGGGTGGATGGCGGATCGTTTCGGTGTGCGGCCGGTGGCGCTATGGTCGCTGTTCGCCTTCGCCCTCGCCTTCGCCGCCGTATCCCTGACGCCGGCCGCCAACGAACCCTCGACGCTCTACATCTACTACGGGTTCTGGGTCGTGATCGGGCTGGTCGGGATCGGCTCGACTCCGGTGACCTGGAGCCGGGCGATAAACCTGTGGTTCTTCCGCCATCGCGGGCTCGCCCTGGGCATTCTGCTGATGGGCACCAGCCTCGCCGCGATGGTGGTGCCTCAGGTCGCGGTCTGGGCAATCCAGAACCACGGCTGGCGCGCGATGTTCGCCATCGTGGCGCTGTTCCCGCTGATCGCGCTGGCAGTGGGCTTCTTCCTGTTCCGCGAGCCGACCGCTGCCGAGCGGCCTGCCGCCATCGCCAGCGCCAGCGGCGAGCTTACCGGAGTATCCCTTGGCACTGCGCTCAAGGACTATCGGTTCTGGCTGATCTGGCTGTCGATCGCCTGCATCGCCGGAGCGTTCGGCGGGGCTTTCATCAATATGCCGCGGATGCTGGGTCTGCGCGGAATCGACCAGCAGACGGCTGCGACCGTCATGGGAATTCTCGGCATTGGCATCTTTGCCGGGCGCCTGATTACAGGGATGCTGCTCGACCGCTTCTGGCAGGGATTCGTCGCTTTTCCGCTGCTGTGTCTGCCGGCGATTTCCGCCTGGCTGCTGCTCGGTGACAGCCTGACTTTCCTGCTGGCGGCGCTCGCCGGATTCCTGCTGGGTTTCGCCGCCGGGGCGGAGAGCGACCTCATCGCCTATCTCGCCGGCCGGTATTTCGGCATGGCCAATTACGGCAAGATCTACGGGATGCTCTATATGCCGTTCGGCCTGTTCTCGGCCGCTTCGCCGCTGATCTACGCTCAGGTGTTCGACCGCACCGGCAGCTTCGATCCCATACTGCAGGTGGCGATCTTCGTCTTCGTGACCGGTGGCGCGCTGCTGCTGTTCCTCGGAGCCTACCCCGACCGCTTCCCCGAAGCCGCGGGCGATAGCGGCACTGCCGCGCCGGAACCGGCCTGATGGCCAGCCTTGCCGCACAGAGCCTGGTGGAGGCGCTCGCCGGCGGCGGCGCGGAGGTCCTGACCGATCCTCCCAGCCTCGCACTCTACGGTGCGGACATCTACGCCCCAGGCGCGCCGCTCGCCGCCGTGGTTCGCCCCGCCAGCAAGCACGAACTCGCCTCTTCCATCCGCGCCGCAACCGAAGCGGGCCACGCCGTGATCCCGCGCGGCGGGGGGATGAGCTATACCGGCGGCTACACTGCCGATGCGCCGGGAGCGGTGCTGTTCGACCTTGCCGGGATGGACCGGATCCTCGCCATCGATGAGGAAAACATGGCCGTGACGGTCGAGCCTGGCTGCACCTGGGCCGCGCTCCATGCCGCACTCAGCCCGCTGGGCCTGCGCACACCGATGTGGGGCACACTGTCCGGGCTCAAGGCCACGGTTGGCGGGGGCATGAGCCAGAACGGCATCTTCTGGGGCACCGGGCGGCATGGCACTGCCGTGCAGAGCTGCCTGGCGCTGGAAGTGGCGCTGGCCGACGGCACCTTGATGCGGCTCGGCAAGCGGTTCGCACGCCCCTACGGGCCGGACCTGACCGGCCTCTTCCTCGCCGATACCGGCGCGCTGGGTATCAAGACGGAGATCACGCTCAAGCTGGTGCGCGAGGCCGCCGCGCACGCATACGCGAGCTTCGCATTCGACACTCACGACCAGGTGCTCGATGCCCTGAGCGGCATCGAACGCGCGGACATTGCGACCGAAGCGTTCGGGTTCGACCCCAACCTCAACGCCATCCGGATGAAGCGCGACAGCCTGGCCGCCGATGCGAAGCAGCTTGTCGGCTTGATGAAGCAGCAAGGAAGCGTCTTCAAGGCGCTCAAGGAAGGGGCAAAGGTCGCGCTGGCCGGGCGCGATTTCCTGAAGGATGCGAAGTACTCGCTTCATGTCCTGGCCGAAGGGCGCAACGAGGCGAGTGCCGAAGCCGACGTTGCCGAAGCGCGCGCCATCGCCCTGACGCACGGCGGGCGCGAGGTCGAGAATACCATCCCCAAGATCATCCGCGCCAACCCGTTCGGGCCGCTCAACTCGATTCTCGGCCCCGAGGGCGAACGCTGGGCACCGATTCACGGCCTGCTGCCGCACGCACAGGCCAAGCCGTTCTACGCCGCAGTCACCGCGCTGTTCGAGCAGCACCAGGCGCAGATGGATGCGCTCGGAGTCCACCACGGCACGCTGGTCGCCGCAGTGGGCAAGGCCGGGGTGGTGATCGAGCCGTGCCTCTACTGGCCCGATGCCCGCAATGCGCTGATCGAGGATACGGTCGAGCCAGCCCATCTCGCCAGACTGCCCAGGCTGCCCTCCAGCCCCCCGGCGTGGGAGCTGACGCAGAAGCTGAAGCGGGCAATCGTCGACCTGTTCCACGCGCACGACGCGATCCACTTCCAGATCGGCCGGACCTACCCTTACCGCGACAGCCTCGACCCGGCGGCGGACGCGCTGCTGCTCGCGATCAAGCGGCAGGTCGATCCGCGCGGGCTGATGAACCCGGGTTCGCTCGGGCTGTGAACCAGTTTGCCCTCGACCGCAGGCGCGCGCTTGCGGCAGGGGTGTGTGCCGCGCTGATCCCGCAGCTGGCGGCGGCGCAGGGCGAGGGAAAGACGATGAGCGAGACCGCGACCTATTCAGCCATGGCGATGCAGCTGACCGCCCGCTCGCTGGAGCGGCTGCCCGATGCAACGGCGGCGCGCGCGGCGATGCTGGCGCACATTGCCGAGGTCGAGGCGCAGATCCGCACCAGCGCGATCTTCGTCGCGCAGTATTCGGGCCGCTCCGTCAGGCTGGTGGTGCTGCCCGAGTACCTGTTCACCTCCTATCCAGGGCGCATCTCGATCCCCGAATTCGCCACCCGGGTCGGCTGGGCCGCCGATGGCCCGGAATATGCCGCGCTCGGCGCGATGGCGGAACGGCTGGGAATGTTCGTCGCGGGCAATGCCTACGAGACCGACAAGGCGTTTCCCGATTTCTACTTCCAGACCAGCTTCGTCGTCGCGCCGTCGGGCGAGGTCGTGCTGCGCTATCGCCGCCTCTTGTCGATGTTCGCCCCCAGCCCGCACGACGTGTGGGAGAGATACCTCGACGTCTATGGGCTGGATGGAGTCTTCCCGGTCGCGCGGACGGAGATCGGCAATCTTGCCTGCATCGCCAGCGAGGAGATCCTCTGTCCTGAGATCGCCCGCGCCCTGGCGCTGCGAGGAGCCGAGGTTTTCTGCCACTCCTCCAGCGAGATCGGCGCGCCCATCCCCACCCACAAGGACATCGCGAAGCAGGCGCGCGCGTTCGAGAACCTGGCCTATGTCGTGAGCGCCAACACCGCCGGGATCAGCGGCACCGCCATGCCGCTGGCGAGCGCGGACGGCAACAGCCAGGTGGTCGATTACAAGGGCCGGGTGGTCGCGCAATCGGGCGACGGGGAGACCTTTACCGCCTTCGCCCCGATCGACCTTGCTTCCTTGCGCCAGACCCGCCGGGTTCCGGCAATGACCAACTACCTGGCCCGTCAGCGCCCCGCCCTGTTCGCCGCCGCCTACGCAGCCGCGGCAGAGCCTTTCCAGGGGGCGGACGGAATGATGCAGGATGGCAAGCCCGCGATCCCTGACCGCGACTACTTCAGGCGCGCACAAGAGGCAGTGATCGAGCGGATGAGCAAGGCTGGAGCAATCTGATGCAGCACAGGACCGTGTCGGGAAAGATCCGCTACAGCTCGATGAAGCCCGGGCGCGAGGGGCAGGAGCGCGGGCGCGAGTGGTTCACCTTCACCCACCACGCCGACGGGTCGGTGATCATGCGCGCGCGGTGCGAGATCGAGGAGCCGGACCCTACCGTGCTGCGCGATATCGTGTGCCACATCGGCCCGGACCGCAAGCCCCACAACCTGCTGGTCCACCTGACCCTGGGCGACGCATTCCTCGGCTCGGGCTGGATGCGATACGACCGGGAGGCCGACGCGATCACCTGCGAAAGCTACGGGCCCGGCATCGGCCGCAACTCGGAGACGCGCACGGCCGGCGCGTTCGACGCCTTCGGCACCCATCCGGTCGCGGGAGACGGGTTCACCACCCGGCTGCTCGACCTTGAACGGGGTCCGCACCGGCGGCGGTTACGCTTCTTCCTGCCCTCACCCGACCATCGCGGCGCGACCCCGCCGCAGATAGCCGAGCTGGAGATGGTGATGGAATATGTCGGCGAGGAGGAAAGAATGGTCGAGGCGGGGACCTTCCGGTGCCGCCACTTCCGCTACGTCGATGACAGCGCGGAAGGCATGGGCGGAACCACCCACCCCGACTTCGACATGTGGGTCACGGCGGATGCGGACTCGATCCTCGTCTACGGTTCGATCGACGGATACATGATGAACCGCTACGAACTGGTCGAGCTCACCCGCTGACGCGCACCAGCACTTTACCCATGTGCTGCCCGCTGTCGAGGTGACGGAAGGCAGCCGGCGCTTCCTCGAACGCGAACTTGCGGGCGATTTCCATCCGCAGTCCAGCCGAAGCGACCACCGCCAGCGCCTGCTCCAGCATGGACCCGCTGCCGCTGGCGATCCCCTTGATCGTCAGGTTCTTCGCGATGATCTCGCCCTGGCTGGCGCTCGCGGTGTCGCGCGGGGAGCCCGACAGCGCGCCGACTGTCGCGATCCGTCCGTTGACCGCCGTCGCGCGAGCCGTCTCGCCGAGCATCGCGAAACCTAGCGTGTCGACCACCACGTCCGCCCCGCGCCCGCCGGTCTGCTCCAGCAGGGCTGCGGCCCAGTCCGGTCGGGCGCGATAGTTCACCGTCCAGTCGGCCCCCATCGCCCGGGCGCGCTCCAGCTTGGCATCGCTTGACGAGGTGATCGCGACGGTTGCGCCGAGTGCCTTGCCCAGTTGCAGCGCGAACAGGGCGACACCGCCTGTCCCCTGAGTCAGGACAAGCGAGCCCCGCGCGGCACCTCCGAAAGCGACCATCGCGTGCCATACGGTCGCGCCGACCACGGCGAGGCTGGCGGCGGTGTCATCGTCGATCTCGGCCGGAACGCGGAGCACTGCTGCGGCGGGGAGGACCAGGCGCTCGGCCAGCCAGCCGTCCGCCGTCACCCCCACATCCTGGGCGAACACCGCGAAAGCGTAGTCCGTCTCCCCCGTCCAGGTCAGGAAGTGCGGCGCGATCACGCGGTCGCCGGGCACGAGATTGCTCACCCCCGCTCCCACCTCCTCGACCACTCCGACGCCATCGGAGAGAGGCACCCGGTCTTCCGGCAGGTCGCTGCCATAGAGCCCCCGCAGAACCATCAGATCGCGGTAGTTGAGCCCGGCGGCGATCACCCGCACCAGCACCTCGCCCGGGCCCGCGGCCGGATCGGGCCGCTCTGACAGGCGCAGCCCTGCAAGTCCGTCCCCGCCCGCGCCGCGAGCGCCGATCTGCCACGCCTTCATGGCTGCTCGCCGGGCACCTGGTCGATCCCGAGCGGAGGAAACTCCGCCCGATAACGGCCATCTCCGACCTTCCCCTCCATGTCCGGGCGCAAAGCCGCCTCCGCATAGACCGTGACGAGATAGTCGCCCGCACTCGGGTTCAGCCGCAGTGGCCGAATGGACTCCTGATACTCGCGGCTGTTCCAGAACGCGCGCGCGTTATCGAGGCAAGGGAACCGCACCATCAGCGTGACGTAACCTGGGGGCGGCTCACCCTCGAAGGTCGCGACCGGAGCCGGCAGGTTGACGTAGTAGGCACCCAGCTTCTCGTAGAGCCGGCTGTCGGCAATCGCCTTGCCATAGGCCATCATCCGCGCCCGATCCCGGGTCGGCCCAGCGATGACCATGTAGACAGGCTCGTCGCAGGTCGACTGCGGCGGCGGAGGCGGTGTGGCCGTGGGCAGCGGCGACTGAAGCAGAAGTGCAAGAGCAGAAATCATCGGATGTCCTTCGTGTCAGCCGCGTTCGGCATAGGCCTCGATGGGCAGAGGCTCGGAAGTCTGGCGGATCAACGCCTGGGGCCGCAGGAACCGCAGCAGCCCCGAATCACCCATCCGGCTCGGGCCCAGGCCGGAATGCTTGCGCGATTCGTTGGTTGCATCGCCGACCATGGTGGTCAGCGCACCGTCCTGCAGGCTGATCGCACCGGCATCGAGCCGGCTCCCGATCGCGGCCGCCTCGTCGAGCGACCCGGCAAGCACTGCGGCGGACAGGCCGTAGTCGCTGTCGTTGGCCAGGGCGATGGCTTCATCGATCTCCTCGAAGACCGTCACCGGCAGGACCGGCCCGAAGGTCTCCTCGCGCATCACCGCCAACTCGGGGGTGACATCGACCAGCACGGTCGGGCGCAGGTACTTTCCGCCGCCCAGCGTCTCCACTGTCCCCCCGGTCAGCACCCGCGCGCCCTGCGCCACGGCGTCATCGATCTGCGCCTGGACTTTCGCCGCCTGGGGGGGAAAGATGAACGGGCCGAGGTGTCCCTGCGCCGGGTCGGGCCAGGTCAGTTCGACCTGCTCCGCTTCTGCCACAAGCGCGGCAAGGAATGGTTCGGCAATCGCGCGGGCGACGTAGACCCGCTCGATCGACTGGCAGCCCTGCCCCGTCGCGACGACGCTGGAACGCAGGGCTATCCCGGCTGCCCATGCAGGATCGGCGCTGGCAGCAACGATCAGCGGGTCCTTGCCGCCCAGTTCCAGATTGGCCGGGATCAGGCGGCGCGCGGCCGCCTCGGCCACTTTGCGCCCGGTGGCGGTCGAGCCGGTGAAGCACACGTAGTCGACCGCACCGATCAGCGCCTGTCCAGTCTCCGGGCCGCCCATCACGTAGGCCAGAGGCAGTTCGGGCACCTGGTCGAGCGCGGCACGCATCGCCGCGACGAAGCGGGGTGTCACTTCGCTCGGCTTCACCAGCGCGGCGCAGCCGGCCATGAGCGCGGGCACGGCGTCGATATGGCTCAGCAGCAGGGGGAAGTTCCACGGTGCGATCGCGCCGAACAGCGGGTAGGCGGACCACCGGGTCGCGATCTCGATGCCGGGGGTGGCCGATGGTCGCGGGCCGCAATCCAGCTCGGCGAACAGGGCTGGCGCGCGGGCCGCCCAGCCTCGGATGTTGCGGACGCAGCTGTCCACCTCGATCCGGGCGACGGTTCTTCGGCCGGTATCGACCGCCAGCGCAGCAACGATGGCATCGGCGTGGTGCGCGATCGCTTCAGCAAAGGCCGCGAGGACTTCGCCTCGGCCAGACGGCCCCAGAGCCTCCCACCCCGGCTGCCGCGCGCGCAGCCGAGCCGCTGCTGCCTGCACATCGACCTCGCTGTCAGGTGCGAACTCCGCATCGGCCTCCCCGGTGCGCGGATTGATTGCCTTCACTGCTGCGCCTCCCAAGCGTCCACAATCGCGCTGCCGCTGGCGAACCACGTCTCGCTCCGGCGGGTGAGGTCCATCAGCAATTGTTCCACCGCCGCAATGCGATAGGGCAGGCCCATGATATAGGGTGTGAGGTGAATCGGCAGGATGCGGCCCGATCCCTGTTCCGCCGCCTCGCGCGCAAGCCAGTCGAACGCGTCGCGGATCGATTCCGCCCAGCTGTCGGCACTTTTCTGCTGCACCGTGACAATCTGCCGGTCAGACAGTTCGTGATTGAGCGGCAGGTTCGTCAGACCGTTGCTGAAGCGGTAGGGCAGTTCATCATTCACCCAGTCGCAACAATAGCTCAAGCCATGCTGCTCGAGAAGGTCGAGGGTGCGGAAGCTCTGCGACCGGGCAATGGAAAGCCAGCCGCGCGGCTTTGTCCCGGTCGCCGATTCAAGACGGGTGAGCGCCTGCGCAATCAGCGCCTGTTCCCCGGCCTCTTCCAGCGAGGAGTCGATCGTGCCATTCATGTCGGTCGAGTGGGCGATGATCTCGTGCCCGCCCGCCTGTACTGCGGCGACCAGCGCAGGATAACGCTCAGCCACGGCCGCATTGGTCGCAAACGAAGCCGTTACACCTACCTTCTCGAACGCCTCGAGCAACCGGAATGCGCCGACGCGGTTACCGTAGTCGCGGGCAGTGTAATGGCGATAGTCGGGATAGGCGGTCTGCATATGCCCCGGCGCGACGAAGGCACCGCCGGGCACGATCGGGAACCATTCCAGGCTGACGCAGACGAACACCGCAAGGCTCCGGTCATCCGGCCAGCGCACCGGCTGGCGCTCGTGGATGTTTGACCAGGCGTAGAGGTCGTGGTCGTAGCCATGGCGGCGGCGGGGGTAATCGAGATAGGCCGGATCGAGCGTCATCGCCCCGCCCCCGTCTGCTCGCGCCAGGCATCGACGATCTCGCCTGCCCGGGCGATCCATGCGCGCCCGTCAGCGGCGATATGGCGCAGGGCCTGCTCGAACGGGCCGATCCGGTGCGGCTGGCCGATCAGATAGGCGTGCAAGGGAATGCACATGACCGTTCCCGAACGCTCCCCCTCGCTTGCCAGCCGCTCGAACTGGCGCACCAGCGCTGCGGCATATTCGCGCCCGCTCATGTTGTAGACGAAGAAGCCGTAATGGTCGTTGACTTCGAGGCTGTAGGGAATCGAAGCCAACCTGCCTTTCGCCACCCTGACTTCCTGCACCTGGTCGTCGTGATAGAGATCGCAGGTGTAGTCGAGCCCGTACTCGGCGATCAGATCGAGCGTGCGCGGGGTGTGGGTCAGCGCCGGAGCGAGCCAGCCGCGGATCGTCTGCCCGGTCGCCTCGCGCACGGTGCGGATCGAATCCTCGATGATCGCCCGCTCCTGCTGTTCCGACATGTCATAGGCATAGCGGGTGTTGTAGATGCCGTGACTGAAGAACTCCCAGCCGCGCGCAGCGGCATCCGCCACCACTTCCGGGTGGTGCTGGCACAGAGCGACAGAGAGGCTGACCGAACCTGGGAAGCCGTGCTTCGACATCACTTCGGCCATACGCCAATGGCTTACCCGGTTGGAATGGTCCCGGTGCGAAAACCCCACCACGTCGGGCGCGGGACGCGACCAGGCCCGGCGCAGAGGATGCGGGGGCGGATCGATCTCGTAGTATTCCAGATTGGGGGCAACCCACACGGCGACGGTCTTGCCGCCGGGCCAGACAATCTTTGGGCGACTGGTGTAGGGATGGTAGTCGTAGAGGCCGGGGTCAGGCGAGCCCTCGCGCACGTCACCGCCCCTCCAGCCAGTCGACCACCGTGCTGACCGGCTCGACGTCGGCGTACTTGAGCTGAAGGTCGGTCAGGTTGGCGAAATGATAGCTCTCGTGCTTATCGGCACAGGTCTCGATCGGCACGATGGTGCGATACCCATGGCTTAGCGCATCGACCGCTGTGGCGCGCACGCAGCCGCTGGTCGATCCGCCTGTAACCACGACCGTGTCGACCCTGCGGAAGGTCAGGTAGCTGGCCAGCGGGGTCTCGAAGAAGGCACTCGGCATTCGCTTGGTGAATTGCAGGTCGTCGGCACCGATCTCGCAGCGAGGGTCAAAGGCGTGACGTTCGCTGTCGTACCTGATGTTCTGGAGCGAATCCTCGGTGTCGGTTCGCGTGCCCCAGACGCCTGCATCGCCCGCGTCCGCCTTGTAGGCAACGCGGGTCCAGATCACCGGCATACCCAGACTGCGGGCAAGGCGACTGATCGTGTTGATGTACTCGATCTGGCGCGGATCGGTCTCGTAGGCGGTTCGGAACAGGTCAAGCCGGGTATAGGCCTGCTGCAGATCGACGTTGACCACCGCCAGCCTTTCGCCGAACCCGAACTTTTGGCGCGCCGGATTGGCCATCACTTCCTCGAACAGCTGCCGCGCGGTCTTGCCGTCTGCGATCATCCTGGTGCCGACCGGATCAGCCATCTCGCTCCTCATCGATTCCGCTTTGACAGCGCACAATAAACGCGCGTAGAGGCTTGTCGAGTACAATTTGTCCGGACAAATTATCGCGCATGATCACGCGGCATATCCTGACGATTCCCGGATCGGGAAGGCGGGTACACTACCGCAGGTGCGGCAGCGGGCCGGCGCTGCTGATGGTGCACCAGAGCCCGCGTTCGAGCGCCGAATACGAACCGCTGATGGAGCGGTGGGGGCAGCACTTCACCTGCATCGCGCCCGATACACCCGGCTTTGGCCAGTCCGATCCCCTACCGGGCGAGCCCGACATTGCCGCCTTTGCCGATGCACTGGGCGAGACGGTGCGCGCGCTCGGGCTGAACCGCTGCGCCGCCTACGGTTTCCACTCGGGCGGGATCATCCTCGTCACCGCGCTCAAGCGCCGGGTGCTCGATTTCTCCTGCCTCGCGATCGGCGGCTATGCGATCTGGAGCGAGGCCGAGCTGCGCCTGTTCGGCGAAAGCTACCTGCCGCCCTTTACCCCGACTGCCTACGGCGAGCACCTGGTGTGGCTGTGGAACCGGATGCTCGAGCAGAGCTGGTTCTTCCCCTGGTTCGACACCCGCGACCAGGCGCGGCTGTCGGTCGCCCACGCCGACCTGGCCCGGGTCCAGCAGGCGGTCATGGAGATGCTCGAGGCCGGCTCCGCCTACCAGGCGGGTTACGGCGCGGTGCTGCGCGCGCCCCGCGACATTCCACCGCCTGGCGAACAGACGCCGCCGGTGCTGATCTCGGCCTACGAAGGCGATCCGCTGCTGGCGCATATCGACCGCCTCGGCGAGCTGCCGGAGGGCTGGCAGGCGCGCAAGCTCGCCACCCCTGCGGAGCACCAGGGGTTAAGCCTGGCTTTTCTCAACCAGCACGCCGACGGTGATCCCTGCCCCCCGCTGGGCGAGGATACGCACGAAGGCTGGCTGCCGCTGGATGGCGGCTTGATCCACTGGCGCGGCACGCGCGGAGCGCAGCACCTTGTCTTGCACGCGCCCGCTGCCGAACTGACGGAACCGAACGATGGCGAGATCGCCATCGACCTTCCTGGCCACGGCTTGTCGACCGCTTACGAGGATACCCGTGCGGTGCTCGCTGCGGCCATGGCGCATCTCGATTGTGCGGAAATGAAGCCTCCGCCGGTACCGCCAGGCGACCCCGCCCTGCTTTACCCCGACCTCTCGCCCGAGCGCAGCGGCGCGCACTTGCAGCGCGCATGGAGCGCAGCGCGGGCGGAGGCGATCTTCCGTCCGTGGTATGCAGCGGACAAGGACCACGCGATTCCGCTCGACCCCGGCGCGCTTGAGCCCGCCTCGATCGCCCGACGCGCCCGCGCCCGTCTGCGCGCCGGCCCCAGCGCCCGCCACTGGCACGACACTCTCATCCACCTCAACGGAGACCGAACCGCGTGATCGATCTAGCCAGGGAAATGCCGCTGCTCGCCCGCCACGAAGGCGTGTGGGATGGCACCTATTCCTATTTCAACGCCGCCAACGAGAAGGTCGACGAGCACGCCAGCCGCCTGCTCTGCCGCCTGACCGGCAACCCCGAGGCACCTTACCACCAGACCAACCACTATCGCTGGGCGGACGGGCGGACCGAGGTGCGCGACTTCCCGGCCACCTTCCGCGAGGGCCGCATCTGGTGGGACAACGATCTCATCCAGGGCTGGGCCGCCGAGGTGCCGCTGGATGATCTCGGCCGCACCATGATGCTCTATTGGCAGCGCACCGGCGATCCTTCACTCTACCTCTACGAACAGATCCAGATTTCCGATTGCGGCCAGCACCGCTGCCGCACCTGGCACTGGATCAGGCACGGGATGCTGGAAACCCGCACCGCCATCCAGGAACGCCTGGTCACGCGGGACTGGCGCAGGATCGACGAAGAGATGAAGGCGCAAGCCTGACCAGAGCCATGGCGCACACGCTGTTCGACAGGATCTGGCAGACGCACCTGGTGGCCGCGCCGGGCACGGGATCGAGCCTGATCGCGGTCGACCGCGTGTTCCTCCACGAGCGCACGGGCGCGGCGGCGCTCCGGCGAATGGCGGAACTGGGCCGCCCGGTGCTCGATCCCGCGCGGGTCTTCGCAGTGATGGATCATATCGTCGACACCCGCTCCGGACGCGGCGACGGCACGCTGATGCCCGGCGGCGAAGGGTTCATCACCGAGACGCGCGCGGCGTGCGCGGCGGCGGGAATCACCCTGTTCGACGTGAACGACCGCGACCAGGGGATCGTCCACGTCATCAGCCCGGAGCTGGGCATCGTGCTGCCGGGAACGACTCTGGTTGCCCCCGACAGCCATACCTGCACGCAAGGCGCGTTCGGCGCATTCGCCTGGGGGATCGGTTCGTCCGAGGCAGAGCACGCCATGGCCACCGGCACGCTGCGACTGTCAAAGCCCGCCCAGATGCGCGTCCGCTTCCACGGCACGCTCGCACCCGCTGTCACCGCGAAGGACATGGCGTTGCACCTGATCGCGCACTGCGGTACCGGAGGCGGCAAGGGACACGTGGTGGAGTTCGCCGGCGATGCAGTCAGCGCGCTCGACATGGAAGCGCGCATGACGCTGTGCAACATGGCGACGGAGTTCAGCGCGATCAGCGCACTGGTCGCGCCCGATGCGAAGACGTTCGCCTACCTCGCCGGGCGCCGCTATGCCCCGGCGGATTTCGACGGGCCGTACTGGCAGACGCTTGCCACCGATGCCGCTGCGGTCTTCGATGCAGAAGTCGCCATCGATGCCGGCACCATCGCCCCCATGGTGAGCTGGGGCACCAGCCCCGAACAGGCGGTCCCGGTCCACGGCACGGTGCCCCAGGGACCGCAGCGGGCTCACGACTACATCGGGATGGCCGCCGGACAGCGGCTCCAGGGCACAGCCATCGACGCCGCGTTCATCGGCAGCTGCACCAACAGCCGTCTGTCCGACCTGCGCCGAGCCGCCGCGATCGTGGAGGGCCGCCGCATCGCACCGGGCATCCGCAAGGCACTGGTCGTGCCCGGTTCCATGGCGGTGAAACGCGCCGCCGAAGCGGAGGGGCTGGACAAGGTGTTTGAAGCGGCGGGATTCGAATGGCGGATGAGCGGCTGCTCGCTCTGCTTCTATGCCGGCGGGGAAGGCTTCCCCGATGGCGCGCGCGTGATTTCCAGCACCAACCGCAATTTCGAGGGCCGCCAGGGTCCGGGCATCCGCACCCATATCGCCTCGCCCGAGACGGTCGCGGCGAGTGCCCTGGCCGGCGCGATCGCCGACCCGCGCAAGGTGCTGGCGTCGTGAAGCCGGTCAGCACCATTACCAGCCCGGCGGTGCCGCTGCTGCGCGACAACATCGATACCGACACGATCATCCCGAGCCGGGAGATGACCACCACCGGGCGCACCGGCCTCGCCGACGGGCTGTTCGCGGCCTGGCGCTACACCGATGCCGCAGCGCGAGTGCGCGACCCCTCGTTCGTGCTCAACCAGCGCGATGCGATCGGCACCCGGCTGTTGCTGGGGGGCAGGAACTTCGGCTGTGGTTCCAGCCGCGAACACGCGGTCTGGGCGCTGGTCGAGTTCGGCATCGAGGCGATCATCGCGCCCAGCTTCGCTCCGATCTTCAAGGCCAACTGTCTGCGCAACGGCCTTGTGCCGATCGAACTGCCGGAAGACGTGGTCCGCTCGCTGCAATGGGCCATGGTGACGATCGATCTGGCCTCGCAAACCGTTTCCGCTGGCGAGCGCAGTTGGCACTTCGGCATCGCCCCGGAGGCTAAGCAGATGATGCTCGAGGGGCTCGACGCAATTGACCTCACACTTAAGGCTAGGCGCGCAATCGCTCACTGGCTGGCCCGCGATCGAAAGGCGCGGCCATGGATCTATCCCGGAGACGCACGATGACCGATATCCTCGTCTCCGAAGTGGGCCTGCGGGACGGGCTCCAGTCGATCAGCCGGGTCATGCCGCTGGAGGCAAAGAAGCGCTGGATCGCGGCCGAAGCGGCAGCCGGTGTCCGCGAGATCGAGGTGGGCAGCTTCGTCCCCCCTGCCCTGCTGCCGCAGATGGCCGACACGGCCGAGCTGGTGGCCTTCGCAAGGGGCATTCCCGGTCTGAACGTCGTCGCTCTGGTGCCCAACGCCAAGGGCATGGCGCGCGCAGCCGAGGCGGGGGTTCATTCTGTCAGCATCCCGTTCTCGATGAGCGAGACCCACTCGATCAAGAACGTGCGCAAGGATCATCCGGCAATGCTGGCCGAGATCTCGGCGGCGGCGCAGATTGCGCGCGAGCACGGCATCCATTTCGCGGTCGGCCTGTCGACCGCATTCGGCTGCACCATCGAAGGCGCGGTAAGCGAGGAAACGGTCGTGCGGCTGGCTGGGCTGGCACTGGAAGCCGGCGCGCAGGAGTTCAGCCTGTCCGACACCACGGGCTATGCCGATCCGGCGCAGGTGCGACGTCTGGTCCGCAAAGTGCGCGCGGCGGTCGGCGACCGGCTCACTACGCTGCATCTCCACAACACCCGCGGGCTGGGGCTCGCCAACGTGGTCGCCGGGCTGGAGGAAGGGATCACCACCTTCGATGCCTCGCTCGGCGGGCTCGGCGGGTGCCCCTTCGCACCGGGGGCCAGCGGCAATCTGGTGACGGAGGATCTGGTGCTGATGCTCAACAGCATGGGCCTCCGCACGGGGATCGATCTCGAACGCCTGCTGCTGGTCCGTCCGATCATCGCCCAGGCCCTGCCGGGTGAGCCGCTTTACGGCTTCACACCCGATGCCGGGCCAATGCTCGATTACGACCGGAGGATTGCCCGATGAGTGCCCCCGCACCGCTGGCCGGGCTCCGGGTCGTCGAGTTCACCCACATGGTGATGGGGCCGACGGTGGGCCACATCCTCGCCGGGCTGGGTGCCGAGGTGGTGCGGGTGGAACCGATCGGCGGGGACCAGACGCGGCGGCTGCTCGGCTCGGGCGCGGGCTATTTTCCGATGTACAACCGCGGCAAGCAGTCGATCTGTCTGGACCTCAAGAGCGCCGACGGACTCGCGGTCGCGCGGGACCTTGCCGCCGGGGCCGACGTTCTGGTCGAGAACTTCCGCCCCGGCGCGCTCGACCGGCTCGGGCTGGGCTATGATGCCTGCGCGGCAGCAAACCCGCGCCTTGTCTACTGCTCCGAGAAGGGATTTCTGCCCGGCCCCTACGAGAACCGCACTGCGCTTGACGAAGTGGCCCAGATGATGGGCGGGCTTGCCTACATGACCGGCCCGCCGGGCAGGCCGCTGCGCGCAGGCGCAAGCGTCGTCGACGTGACCGGCGGAATGTTCGGCGTCATCGGCATCCTTGCCGCGCTGGAGCAGCGCCATCGCATGGGACGCGGGCAGAAGGTCATCGCCAGCCTGTTCGAGACCACCATCTATCTCGTCGGCCAGCACATGGCGCAGTTCGCCGTCACCGGCACTCCGGCCGCGCCGATGCCCGCGCGCGTCTCCGCGTGGGCGATCTACGACGTGTTCGAGACGCTCGACGAGCCGGTGTTCATCGGCGTGGTGACGGATGCGCTGTGGGAGAAGTTCTGCGCCCTGTTCGGGCTCGAGGCGCTGTCGGCGGACGAGAGCCTGCGGACCAACAATGCACGGGTGCAGGCGCGCGAGCGGATCCTGCCGGCCGTCCGCTCGCTGATTGCCGGGATGACCCGCGCGGAGGTGATCGCGAGACTGGAGGGCAGCGGGCTTCCGTTTGCGCCGATCGGCCGCCCGGAGGATATGTTCGAGGATCCCCACCTTGCCCAGGGCGGGCTGGAGGACGTCATGCTCGACAATGGCACAGCCGTGCGCCTGCCGACCGTGCCACTGGAGATGGACGGGCTGCGCATCGGCGGTGGCACGCAGGAACTGCCCGCGCCGGGGCGCGATACCCGCACGGTGCTCGCGTCGCTGGGCTACGACAGCAACAGGATCGAGGCGCTGCTCGCCAGCGGCGCGGCGGAGGAGAGCACATGAGACAGGCACTGATAGCAGGCGCTTGCGCGGTCTTGCTGGCTGGCTGCGTCAGCCAGACAGGAACCACGCAAGCTCTTTCGACCCGGCCGGCGGCAGCCGGAGTCAAAACCGCCGAACGCCTGCCCACCGATGTGCGCCGCGCGACAATAATTGTCCGCAACATGGAGAACTCGCTCAGACTCTATCGCGACGTGGTGGGGATGAAGGTCAACTACGACACCGTCGTGACCACCTCCGGCGTGGCTCTCCCCGCTGGCGAGCCGGGGGCCAGGGCCCGGCTGGTGCTGCTCAATGCCAACGATCCGTGGGTCGGCTGGATCGGTCTGATGGAGTGGCTCGATCCGGCGATCCCGGCCGGCGACTACCCCCGGCGGATGGGCCCTGGCGGCGTGGTGATCGTGATGAACACCGACGATGTCGAGGGGCGCTGCGCTGCGGCGAAGGAGGTGCCGGGCGTCACCTTCACTGCGGAGCCGCGACTCCAGGTCTATCCCGGCCGCAACGGCGGGCCGGATATCCGGGTCATGGGCTGCAACTTCTTCGATCCCGACGGCATCCTGATCGAGATGAACCAGATCCTCGAATAGCCCCTTGCGTTCCTTGCCGGTTGCACCGCATCCTCGCGGGCAGAGGGAGAGGTGGATGGCTTCGACAGGATTGGATCGGCCGCTGGCGCACTGCGACGTCAGCGATACGGCGCTCTACGTGGAGGATCGCTGGCACGAACCGTTCGCCCGGCTCCGGCGCGAGATGCCGCTGGCATGGCACCCGGACAGCCCGTACGGGCCCTACTGGTCGGTCAGCACCCACGCCCTGGTGCAACAGGTCGAGGCTCTGCCGGAGGTGTTCTCCTCTGCCACCGAGCACGGGGGCATCACCATTCTCGATTCGCGCCGCGACCTGCCGTTCGAGAACTTCATCGCCATGGACCGGCCGCGCCACACCGAGCAGCGGCGCGTCGTCCAGCCCAGCTTCAATCCGAGCGAGATGCAGCGCCGCGAAGGCGATATACGCCGGCGCGTGAGCGCGCTGTTCGACACCCTGCCGATGAACGAAACCATCGACTGGGTGGAGCGGGTCTCGATCCCGATCACCATCGGCATGATCTGCGTGCTGTTCGACTTCCCCTGGGAGGAGCGCCACGACCTGAAGCGATGGTCGGACTGGGCGAGCGAAGTCTCGCCGGACCAGAGCGAGGAACGGATCGCCCGCTGGAGCGAGCAGATGATGCAGATGCTGCTGCGCTTCGACCGTCTGCTGGAAGACAAGCGCGCCGCCCCGCCGAGCGATGACCTGATGAGCCGCATCATCCATTCCGAGGCCATGGGCGCGATGCCCGCTGCCGAGCGGATGGGGAACATCGCCCTGCTGATCGTCGGCGGAAACGACACCACCCGCAACTCGATGTCAGGCCTGATCGACGCCCTTCACCGCTTCCCCGACCAGCTTGACCGGCTGCATGATGATCCCTCGCTGATCGAGAACGCCGCGAGCGAGATCATCCGCTGGCAGTCCCCCGTCACCCATATGCGCCGCACTGCCGTGACCGATCACGGGATCGCCGGGCAGACGATCCGCAAGGGCGACAAGGTGGTGCTGTGGTATCTCTCCGCCAACCGCGACGAAGCACTGTTCGCCGAACCGGACCGGTTCGACGTCGCACGCGAGAACGCCAGGCGGCACATCGGCTTCGGGTTCGGCATCCATCGCTGCGTCGGCGCGCGGCTCGCCGAACTGCAACTGCGGGTCTACATTGAGGAAATCCTGCGGCGGAACATCCGCATCGAACCCGCCGGCGCCTGGCAGCGGATGCCCAGTCCGTTCCTGCATGGTTTCACTCATATGCCGGTGCGGATTGTGCCGCGCTGAACGCCGATCAGACGACGGCGATCTCCGGCCCCTCGATCAGCAGCACCTGCACTTCGGCCAGCCCCTGGCGCAGTTTCCTCACTTCGGCATATTCGGGGCTGTTCCAGAACCTGCGGGCAGCGTCACGGTCGGGCCATCTGGAAATGACGATCGAGGCACCCTCGCCCTGCTCGCCTTCCAGAAGTTCGGCACCCGGCCCGCGCAGCAGGTATTCGCCGCCGAACCGCGGGATCAGCGCTGCTGCCGCCGCACCGTAGCCCGAGACGAACGCATCACGGTCGCGGATGGCAGCGATGACGATCATGTAGGCAGCCATGGCTGCTCCTCAGAACGGCTTGACCGCGCCCAGAAAGCAGACCGAGGCAATGGTGATCCAGTAGATGTAGGCCGCGATCCGTGCCTGGGAGATTTCCCGCTCCAGTGCCGCCTCCTGCGCCGCGTCCGGCCCGAGGGCGAGGATGCGGAACCGTTCGGTCCAGCGGCGCATGACCAGCCGCAGGAACAGACCGATGCACAGCGCGAAGGCATAGAGCGCCATCTTGGCCGGATACCAGTGATTGCCCTCGCCGCTCCCGATCGGGCCGGTGCCGCCGAACGCCATGAACGCAGTCACGAACAGCGCCAGTATAAGAGGGTAGCGCAACAGTTCCTCGGTGCGGGTAACTTTCAGGCCGAGGTCGGTCTCGCGCTTGACGAAGGCTGTCCAGGTCATCGCCAGCCACACCGCGAAGAACAACCACATCCACCACACGCCCGCGCCCTCGAGCCATGGGAGGAAGCCGAACAGCTTGCCCATGTGCAGCCCCAGCGGCAGCAGCAGAACGATGCCGGTGCGGGCGAGGATATCGATGCGGTAGGCGGTCTCCATGTGCCGCTTTCGCTCCTCCAGCGCAAGCGCGCGGTTGGTAACGTGGTAGCTGGTCTGGAATACCCCCCATTCGCCGCCGAGCCAGTAGACCATGGCGAGGATGTGGATCCAGCGCAGGATCGCCAGTTCGTTGTTGACCAGAAACTCCATGTCCCCTCCCCCGATAGCGCGTCAGTCGCGCGAGAGCCGCTCCACGATCTCCATGATCGGCGGGTCCAGCGCCTCCATTGCCTCGACCTCCTGCTGGAAGCCGCGCATGATCCGGGCGATATAGGCCCGTGTCGCGAGGCCGCGCTCCTCGCCAGCCTGCCTGTCGGGCTCGAAGGCCTCGATGTCCTCGCGCCGCAATGTGCCTTTCGCCTCGAGCAGGCGCTCGATCGTGTCCTGCCGCTCGCGAAGGGCGGACACTTCAGCCGCCAGCGCGAACACCACCGAATAGAGGCGGTCGAGCGCGGGGTCGTCGAAGAACTCCGGCCGCCTGCCCTTGGCCCGGCGGCCCGACAGCGCGATCCAGTCGAGGTGCTCGCTCATGCCGCCTCCGCCTTGCGCGCCGGCTTCCATGCGCCGTAGGCGTTCCATATCGCGGCCCGGCCGAAATCCTCCTCACCACCGCCGGGCGCGGGCGGGAAGATCGCCGGATCGACCACCGCGCGCACGCCGGTGACGAACTGGGCCGCGCGCGGGAAACCCGCATCGGCCATGACCTGCTTCAGATCCTGCCCATGCATGGCGGACCAGAACGGCTCGTTGTTGTTGAACGCGTCCCAGTCGCGCATGAACTGCTCGAACAGCGGCATTTCGTCGGTGTACTGCGGCTGCTCGATGTGCAGGATCAGGCCGCCAGGCGCGAGCACGCGGTTCGCCTCCGCGAGAATGCGCGGCATCGAACCGGCGGACAGCTCGTGCAGGAACATCGTCGTCTGGACCCAGTCGAAGGTGCCGTCGGACCAGCGTGACAGATCTTCGCCCGAAGCCTGCACGAAGCGGATGTTGCGCACGCCGAGCCCCGCCGCGCGCGCCGCACCATACCGCAGCGAGGCGGCGGCGGTGTCGATCGCGATCACCTCCGCATCGGGAAAGGCCTGGGCGATCGGCACCGCGTTGTGGCCCACGGTGCAGCCGATATCGAGGATCCGGCGCGGCTGCCAGTCGGGTCGCTCGCGGCGGATCCATTCGACCACGGCCTGCCCGCCGCCGTCGTTGAGGCCGCCCAGAGCGCCGCCCGTCGTGGCAAACAGGCCGACATCGTAGTTCGCGCCCACGGTCACGTCACCGGCCCGCTCGCCGCCGTGGTAACCGCCGGGCTGGCAGTGTATGTCGACCGCCGTCTGGTATTCCGGCTGCTCGATCGCCGGATCGAGTTCGAGCATCCCGGAATGCTCGTTGAACTGCGCCGCCATGGCGTCGAGCTCGTCAAGCTGGCGCAGCACCACCTGCCGTCCGTTGTGCTGGCGCATCTCCATCGAATTGCGCTTCAGCGCCGACCAGGCCCGGTGCCACGGGTCGCGGTTCATGGCATCGCGCACCTCGTAGCGATGCTGCGGGTCGCGGCCTTGCTCGTCGCGGAAGGCTGGCAGCACCCGCGTCTCGTAGGCCAGTCTGTTGCCGCTGCCGATCGGGCCCGACAGGTAGCGGTTGAAATGAGTCAGGAAATTGAACCGCGCTGCCTCGTCATGGCTGGTTCGGGGCATCATCGGGTGCCGCGTCAGCGCGGTGTACGGCGGCGGCAGATCGGAAGCCATGACTCGCTCCTTCGATAATTTGTCCGGACAACTTTGTGCCGCAAGCAGTCTGCTGTCAAGCATTGTCGTTGCGCCCCGCCGCCCCCGCAAGACTTTCCTGTGCCCCCACCAGGCTGCTATGGTCCGCGCATGGATCGACGCTTCCCCCGCCCGCTGGCTCCACAGCCGTGATCGCGCTCGAAATCGACTGCGACGGCTGGCCGGACGGTGCCTGGGCCATTCTGGCGAAGCGCGCTGCACGCGCTGCGGCCGAAGTCGAACCGGCGCTCGCTCATCCGCGCCTCGAGGCGAGCATCCTGTTCACCTCCGACGAGGAGGTGCATCTGCTCAACCGCGAGTGGCGGGGACGCGACCGGCCGACCAACGTGCTCAGCTTCCCCATGCTTGCGCGCCACGACCTGCTGGCCTTGCCCGATGCGGGGCCGCCGGCATTGCTGGGCGACATTGCCCTCGCGCACGGAACCTGTGCGCGAGAGGCGGCTGAGAAAGGCGTGTCGCTGAAAGACCATGCCACGCACCTGATCGTGCACGGGCTGCTTCATCTCGCCGGACACGACCACGTGGAGAGCCATGCCCAGGCGGAGGCGATGGAGGCGCTGGAGGTCAAGGCTCTTGCAATTCTGGCCATCCCGGACCCATATGGACGCGGCGAATAACAGGAGTGACGCACGGGGCCATGCCCGATTCCCAACCTTCCGATGGAGACGCGGACAGTAGCCGCGGCCTCTGGCTGGCCATACGCAACTTCTTCGACAGCGGGAACGGCGATCGTTCGCTTCGCGCCCAGCTGGAGGATGCGATCGACGAGCACGAAGAGGAGAACGGCACCGGCCCCGCAGACGCGGCGCGCCAGGGCGACCTCTCCCCGATAGAGCGTCAGATGCTGCGCAACCTGCTTCACTTCAGCGAGCATGACGCAGACGATGTCGCGATTCCGCGCGGCGCGATCGTGGCCGTTCCCGAGAGCCTCGACTGGGATCAGCTGATCGAGGTCTTCGCCGAGCAGGGCCATTCGCGGATGCCGGTCTACCGCGAGACGCTTGATGACGTGATCGGAATGATCCACATCAAGGACGTCTTTCCTCACCTTGCACGGGGCACCCGTCCTGAGGACTGGACCGCGCTGCTGCGCGAGCCGCTCTACGTGCCGCAGACCCGCAACGCGATCGACGTGCTGGCCGACATGCGCGCCAAGCGGACCCACCTCGCGATCGTGCTCGACGAGTTTTCCGGCACCGACGGGGTCATCACCATCGAGGATCTGGTCGAGGAAATCGTCGGCAATATCGAGGACGAGCACGACGATGCGCCGGAAGCGATGATCGTCGCGGTCGATGACGGGGTTTGGGACTGCGATGCCCGCGCCGAGCTGGACGATGTCGCGCAGGTGATCGATCCGCGGCTGGGCGAAGTGGAGGAAGCGATCGACACCCTCGGCGGTCTGGCCTTCATCCTTGCCGACAGAGTGCCGCAGCCTGGTGCCGTGGTGCCACACCCCAGCGGCTGGCGGATCGAAGTGGTCGAAGGCGACGAAACCCACGTGCGCAAGCTCCGGCTGCACGCTCCGGAGCAGCCGGAACCTGCAAGTCAAAGCTGATCTTTCGCAGCCAACTTGCTTTTTCTGCATCCTTCGGGCTCGACTTGCGTAGCTGTTCGCGCAAGGAGACCATCAAATGCCAGCGCGCCGCCTGCCCCCGCTCCGAGCCCTCGAGGCGTTCATGCGTACCGTCCGCACCGGCTCTGCGCGGGCGGCGGCCGACGAACTGGGCCTCAGCCCCTCTGCGCTGTCGCGCAGGATCGCCAACCTGGAGGATTTCGTCGGCAAGAAGCTGTTCACCCGGGCCCGTCAGTCGATGCAGCTGACCGACGAGGGGCACAGCTTCTACGAGGCGGTCAGCCCCCACTTCGATGCCCTGGCGCGGGCGGTCGAAGGGCAGTCGGAGAAGATCTCGCTGCTGCGCCTGCATCTGGGCGTACTGCCGCTGTTCGGCAGCCAGCGGCTGTTCCCGCGCCTTGCCGAACTGCGCCGGCTGCATCCGCTGCTGCACATAGACATCGATACCGGACCTCATCTGGAAGACCGGGTGGGCGACACGCTTGATGCGGCAATCATCCTCAGCAAGGGCCCGGATACCTCGCTCCACGCCGTGCGGATGGACTACAACAAGGTCCATGCGATCACCAGCAAGGCGCTGGCAGCGCAGCTTGGCGAGGAGCCGGATCGCGACCGGCTGGCGCGGCAGACCTTCCTGATCCACAACGAACTGCCCGAAAGCTTCGTCGCATGGAAGCGGGCCCTCGGTCTGGAGGAGCTGGAGCCGACGTCGATCGACCACTACGATTCGGGGCAGCTTCTGCTCGCCGCCGCCGCCGAGGGCCTGGGGATTGCGATCATGCACGACGATCACCTGCGCCGCGCCGATGACAGCCGGCTGACCGAGCTCTACGGCATCGAGGTGGAAAGCCCCTACAGCTACTGGTTCGTGTGCAAGCCCGGCGCGCTGGAGGAGCGGCCGGTTCGCCTGTTCCACGACTGGCTGGTGCAGGCGGGGTTGTAGGGCGTTCCTCCCTGTCGCGCAGCAATGGGGAGGGGGACCGCCGCCCCAGGCGGTGGTGGAGGGCCCTCCCCATCCCTGTGGGACGGGGAGGAACTCAGGCCACGGTCGCCTTCACGATCCTGCCCGGCTGGCGCGGCGGCTCGCCCTTGGGCAGAGCATCAACGTGTTCCATTCCGCTCTCCACCTGGCCCCACACGGTGTACTGCCGGTCGAGGAAGCGCGCGTCATCGAAGCAGATGAAGAACTGGCTGTTGGCGCTGTCGGGCACCTGGGTGCGGGCCATCGAGCACACCCCGCGCACGTGCGGCTCGGCGTTGAACTCGGCCTTGAGATCGGGCCGGTCGCTCCCGCCCATCCCGGTGCCGGTCGGATCGCCGCCCTGCGCCATGAAGCCGGGGATCACGCGGTGGAACACCACCCCGTCATAGAAGCCTTCGCCGGCGAGTTCGGTGATCCGCTCGACATGGCCCGGCGCAAGATCCGGGCGGAGCTTGATGACGACATCGCCGCCCTGGCCATCGCCGCAATCGAGTGTAAGGGTAAGCGTCTGTCCGGTCATCGGGAATCTCCTCGGTTTCGCGGGGCGATATAGGGCCTGTGTGACCAATGTCACCCCGCCACTGCCCGCGCCTTGCTTTTCTCACCTTGCCGCTTAGACCGGCGCGATGGTCAACCAGGAGCGCCTTGACGATGATCTTCTGACCGCCGATCCGGCGGGAGAGGACGGCGTGCGCCCGGACGACCGGATCGACGATTCGCGGCTCGACACCGAGAACCGGCTTAAGGCCGACTACGTCCGCGCCGTGCGCGAGGCGCTCGATGCAGGCGACAAGGGGCGCGTGTACGATCTGGTCGAGCCGCTTCATGCCGCCGACATCGCCGACCTGATCGAACTGCTCGAACCGGGCGAGCGCGCGGTGCTGGCGGCCGCGATCACAGACCTGATGACCTCGGACGTGATCGCCGAGCTCAACGACTGGGTTCGCGAAGGCATGATGGAGGCGCTGCCGGCTGATGCCGTGGCGGCGATCGCCGAACAGCTCGACACCGACGACGCGGTCCAGCTGATCGAGGACCTCGACAAGGAAGACCAGCAGGCGGTGCTGGCGGAAATGGACGACGAGGACCGCGTCGCCATCGAAACCGCGCTCGCCTACCCCGAGGAAACCGCCGGCCGCCTGATGAGCCGTGAGTTCGTGGCCGTGCCCGAGCACATGAGCGTGGGAGACCTGATCGATTATCTGCGCGACCGCAGCGATCTTGCGCGCGAGTTCTTCGAGGTCTTCGTGGTCGACCACCGGCACCATCCGGTCGGGACTTGCGCCCTGTCGTGGATCCTGACTACCCCTCGCCATGTCGCGCTCGCCGATGTGATGAAGCGCGACCAGACCCTGATCCCGGTCGGCAGCGACCAGGAAGAGGTCGCGCTGATGTTCCAGAAATACGCCCTCATCTCGGCCGCCGTGGTCGACGAGGAAGGGCGTCTGGTGGGCCAGATGACGGTTGATGACGTCGTCCACATCATCGCCGAGGAAGCCGGCGAGGACGTGCTGCTGCTGTCCGGTGCGGGCGACGGCGACATCAACGAACCGATCCGCGAGGCCTATGCAGCGCGGGTCCGCTGGCTGGTGGCCAATCTGGGAACGGCGGTTGTGGGCAGCAGCATCATCGCCTATTTCGGCGCGGCCATCGAGCAGTTGGTGGCGCTGGCCGTGCTCATGCCGATCGTCGCCAGCATCGGCGGCAATGCCGGAACCCAGACCATGGCGGTGGCGGTGCGCGCGATCGCGATGAACCAGCTGACCCGCGCCAACACCGGACGCATCCTGTGGCGGGAGCTCCGCGTCGCCCTGCTCAACGGAGCGACCATCGCCGTGCTGATCGGACTGGCCACAGCATGGCTGTTCGCACCCATGCTGGGGCTGGTGATCGCGGCCGCGATGGTGGTCAACATCATCGTCGCAGGGCTGGCCGGCGTGCTGGTGCCGGTCATTTTCGACCGCCTGCGGCAGGACCCGGCGGTGGCCAGCAGCGTGTTCGTGACCATGATCACCGATTCGATGGGGTTCTTCGCCTTCCTCGGGCTGGCGGTGGCGAGCGGCCTGGTCGGCTGAGCCGCTTGCGCCTTGCCCGCCGCAGCCCCAGATAGCGCCCCATGCCGCTGCACATGACCAAGATCGCGTTCGGCGCGAAGAACTGGGACGATCTGGCCGGCTGGTACCGGAACCGGACCGGGATCCGCCTCACCACCCGCTACCTGCCGAAACGGCACGAGGAGATGGTGGGCGGTTCGCTCTACTGGATCCTGGACCATACGCTGGTCGCGCGCAGCCGCATCCTGGGGTTCGGCGAGGCTCCGGGCGGGCGGGTGCACATCGAACTGGAACCCCGCCTCGTGCGGGTCGAGCCGCGACCCCGACGGGCCCACCAGGGCTGGCGCTATCTCGCCGACGAAGACGCGCCGCGCGACCTCGCCCCGGGCGAGGCCGCGGGCGATGTGCTGCCGCCGTCCATCGTCAAGGAACTGGCCAAGCTGGGGCTGGTCTAGGAGGGGCAGGCAGAGCACGCGATGAAGGACGGCCGCGAGCAGCACTGGGACAGCGTCTATCGCCAGAAGCCCCCCGAGCGGCTGAGCTGGCATCAGGATGCGCCGGGGCCCTCGCTCGACGCGCTCCTGCGCTTCGGCGCCGGACCGGATCATTCGATCATCGATGTGGGCGGGGGCATCTCAGCGCTCGTCGATGCGCTTCTGGAACGAAACTGGCGCAATGTGACTGTGCTCGACATCTCGCAGGCCGCGCTGCAGGCGGCTCAGGCACGGCTCGGCGAACGCGCCAATGCCGTGCACTGGGTGGTAGCCGACATAACCGCTTGGGTTCCCCCGGCTCGCTATGACGTGTGGCATGACCGAGCGGTGTTCCATTTTCTGACCGAACCCGCGCAGCGGGCCGCTTACGTCGATGCGATGGAACTGGGTTTGAAACAGGGTGGTCTGCTGATCATGGCGACGTTTGCGCTGGACGGGCCGGAAAAATGCAGCGGGCTTCCAGTCGAGCGGTATGACGCCGAGACGCTCAGTCGGGAGCTGGGTCCAAATGTGCGCCTGCTCGACAGCTGGCGCGCCGAACACACCACCCCTTGGGGCGACCCACAGGCATTCCAGTGGTGCGTCTTCAGAAGAGGCTGATCGCACAAGGGCTGCCTCACAATCCGCGCTCGGCCACCCTCCGCAGCGCAGCGACATACGTCTCGGGAGACTGCGCGCCGGGGATCAGGAACTTGCCCTGTACGACCATCGCCGGAACGCCGGAGATGTTCATGTCCCAGGCCTGGCGTTCCTCGGCGCGTACCCGCGAGCCGATGGCAGGGTCGCCAAACGCCGCCAGCGCCCCGGCGCTGTCCAGCCCGACCGATCCGGCGACTGCCAGCAAGACATCGCGCGCACCAATCTGCAGACGCTGGTTGAAATGGGCACGGAACAGGGCAAGCTTCAGATCGGTCTGCTTCGCCGGGCCGTATCGGTCCAGCGTCCAGGCCAGCAGGCAGTGCGCCGGGAACGTGTTCCACATCATCGCGGGAGGTGCCTCGCCCTCGCCTTCCCACGCAAGCGAGACCCCCGCGCTGTCGGCGATCGCCTTCATCTGCTCGCGCAAAGCCTCAGTCTCCTCCGGCGTCCGGCGGTATTTGCGCGCGAGGTGCGCGGCCTGTTCCTCGCCGCCCTGCGGCATATCCGGGTTCAGCTCGAACGGACGCCAGCGGACCTCGGCCTCGATCTCGCCCTCCAGCCGGTCTAGCGCCTTGCGGAGCTGGCCGTAGCCGATCAGGCACCACGGGCACATCACGTCCGACCACAGATCGATCGTCAGGCGCACCGGGGCGCTCACCGGTCGAGCCACCAGGTGACGAGATGGTGCGCGATGGCGAAGCTGCGCGGGAAGATCAGCGCATCGGTGCCGCTCGGGCCGGCAGCGCGGGCTTCCTCCAGCTCGGCGCGGGTGAACCAGCGCGCCTCCTCCAGCTCGGTCTCGTCGACCATGATGTCCTCGTCCAGCGCCGTCGATGTGCAGCCGATCATCAACTGGCTGGGGAATGGCCACGGCTGGCTCGCCAGATAGCGCACGTCGCGCACGGTTATGCCGGCCTCCTCCTTCACCTCGCGGGCGACGGCTTCTTCGATCGTCTCGCCCGGCTCGACGAACCCGGCGAGCGCGGAGAACATTCGCGCGGGGAACCGCGGCTGGCGACCGAGCAGCAGGCGATCACCGTCCGCGCTCTCGACCAGCATGATCGTGACCGGATCGGTGCGGGGGAAATGGTCAGCGCCGCAAGTGCCGCAGTGGCGCTGCCACCCGCCTTTGACAAGCTGCGTCGCCGCGCCGCAGCGGGCGCAGAAGCGATGCCGGGCGTGCCAGTCGACCAGGCTGCGCGCCCCGCCGTAGAGCGCCAGCTCACCTGGCGCGAGCTGCTGCATCGCGTTCCAGATGGAAGGGTTTGCATAGGCCGGTCCGCTCGCGCCTTCTTCGGGCACGGCGGCGAAGCAGGCCTTCCCGTCAAGCAGTCCGAGAAAGACGAGCTCCGCGTGCTCCGGAACCTCGGCGAGCGTGCCCCATTCGAGCAGACCGTCCTCTCCGAACACCGGATTAAGACCGTCGAGCCGCAGCAGCCGGGCCTTCCAGTTCATCAACCCGGCGAGCGCATCCGGGTTCATCCGGATCTGATCCGCCCGCACCATCGGAGAGCCGGCGAAGGCCAGCGGTGCCATGTCAGACACCCTTCATCGCAGCGAGATCCTTCTGCACCAGTTCAGGGAAGCCACGCTGGATCGGGTAGGCTTCGGCCGGCATGTACTGCGTGAACAGCGCCGCGCGCAGCCCGCTGGCCATGTCGACGAAGGCGGCCGTGCCGGCTGCCCCGCCCCACCCGAACGCCGTGCCGGTGACGCGGCCACCGGCACCGAAGCCCTCGCCCGCCACCCATGTGCCGGCCGTGTCGACCCCTTCGGGCAGCAGGTTGGACGTGGCGAGACGAACGCTTGCCTCGGCCATGATCCGTCTGCCGGCGAACTGGCCGCCGGCGACCAGCATCTGCTGGAACCGGTCATAATCGGCCGGGCTCGAGACCAGACCGGCCCCGCCGAACGGGAACGCGGGCTCGTCAAGGTAGATCGAACTGTCGGCAGGGTCGATCGGCAGCGGCATTCCGTTGAGAATACCGTAGTTCGTGGTCAGCCGCCCCTTCTCGCTTTCAGGAACCCGGAAGAAGGTGCTGTCCATGCCCAGCGGATCGAACAGGCGGGCCTTGAGGAAGGCGTCGAACGCCTGACCGGAGGCCACCTCGATCACCCGGCCGAGGAGGTCGAGGCCGACCGAGTAGCTCCACCGCGTTCCGGGTTGCAGTACCAGCGGCACTTTGGCGAGGTTGTCGGCGAACGCGGCCAGGCTGCGGACCGGCTCTGCCCGTCCGAGGCCCGGGATCGGCACTCTGCTGACCTGCCCGGGCACCAGCCCCGCCTGCTCGTAAGCCTGCCTGATCGGGCCCTTCTGGATGATGCCGTAACCGAGCCCGGCGGTATGAGTCAGGAGGTGACGGACCGTTATCGGCCGCTCGGCAGGCACCAGGTCGTCTTCGCCGATGCCGCCTTCGTATTCCTTCTGCACCATCATGCTGGCGTAGGCGGGCAGCAGCTCGGCGATAGGCTGGTCGAGACCCAGTTGGCCGTCTTCCACCAGCATCATCGCCGCGATGCCGGTGATCGGCTTGGTCATCGAGTAGATGCGGTACAGACTGTCGGCATCGACTGCGCCTGCGCGGCCGAGGGTCAGCACTCCGGACGCGATCACTTCAGGCGCAGCCTGGCCCCAGCCCATCGTGGCGAGCATATTGGCGACCTTCCCCTCGGCGACATAGCCGTTGACCGTTGACCGGATCGCCGGCCAGCTCGCCGCCTCACGGGCGAACAGCTGTCGGCCGAACGGCACCCCGGCCAAGGCGCCGCTTGCGCCGAGCAGCGCTCCTGTACGCAGCAGCGAACGGCGCGAAAGCCGGGCCTGGTCAAACTCGCGAAACGCCATGGGCAGGTCCTCTCCTGTCAGTCGGTGGCGCGTCTCTGCGACAGGACAAGGTGCCGGTCAATCGTCCCCCTTGCCACCGGACACTGTTTTAACCATATAAGACACATGGCCAACGTTCTCTCCATCGTGTTCGGAATCATCGCTCTGGTGATCGTGATCCCCTCGACCATCCCCTTGCTCGGGTGGGGCAACTGGCTCGCACTGCCGTTCGCCGTCGCCGGCGTGGGGCTCGGCGCGCTCTCGCGCACCAACGGAGGACGCAACTTCTGCCTGATCGTGCTGGCGATCGCGATCATCCGGCTGTTGCTTGGTGGCGGGCTCATCTGACCGCAAGCGCGCGCTCCGCCGCCTTCCGGAACAGCGTCGGCAGACCCGCCTGATCGAGCCGGTCGAGCGGCCACCACTCTCCCGGGCCAGCGGGGCTTGCCGGCCCCTCGTAGCGCAGCACCGCCAGCTCGAGCGTCGCGTGGGTGAACGCGTGGCGGATGGTTCCGACCGGCACCCACCGGCCGGCCAGCGGAGGAGTGCCAGTGCCGTCCGCCCGTGCTGTCCAGCCGTCATCGGGCAGCGCGCGCATACCGCCGAGCATCCCGGCAGCGGCCCGCCGGACCAGCCATACCGCCCCGCTCCGTTCGATCCAGAACGCGCGCCCGCGCCGTTCCGGCTTCGCCTGCTTGGCCGGCCTGACCGGATAGCGGGCCGGATCGCCCTCCCTGCGCGCAGCGCACGGTGCGGCGATCGGACAAAGCAGGCAGCGCGGAACCCGCGCGGTGCAGATGGTGGCACCAAGGTCCATCATGGCCTGGGCGAAGTCGCCGGACCGTTCAGCGGGCGTGATGGCCTCGGCGTGCGCGCGGATCGCCTTGCGCGCGCGCGGTAGCGGCTCGGCGATCGCCCGCAGCCGCGCCACGACCCGCTCCACATTGGCATCGACCACCACCGCCCGCTGGCCGAAGGCAATGGCCGCCACCGCGGCCGCAGTATAGGCACCCAGCCCTGGCAAAGCGCGCAGGCCCTGTTCGGTCTGCGGAAAACCGCCGTGTTCCGTCACCACCCGTGCCGCCCTGAGCAGGTTGCGCGCGCGGGAGTAGTAGCCGAGCCCCGCCCAGGCGGCCATGACCTCTTCCTCCGGCGCTTCTGCAAGCGCCTGAACCGTCGGCCATCGGGACGTGAACCGCTCGAAGTAGGGCTTCACCGCAGCGACGGTCGTCTGCTGAAGCATCACTTCGGACAGCCAAACGCGATAGGGGTCGGGCAATGCCGCGCCCGCCGGTGCGCGCCAGGGCAGGTCGCGCCTCTGGCGATCGTACCAGGCCAGCAGCAGGTCGGCTATCGTTGCGGTGGCGCTCACGCCGCGCCTATGGCATGGCGCTCGACGCGATGGAACGGGACGTGCCGCCAAAACCTGCCCGCAAGGCGACGAAGGGCAACCTGCGGCCTTACGAACGGGCGCGCGGCGGGCCTGCCCGGCCGATATCCGATCTGATGCCGCAAATCGGCCGTCAGGCATTCCGGCGGTTCGGCTTCGTCCAGTCAAGCGTAGTCACCCGCTGGCGCGAAATCGTGGGCGAGCACCATGCCCGGGTCTGTATGCCCGAGGCGATCCGCTTTCCCCCGGGCGAGAGGGCGGACGGGATCCTGCAACTGGTGGTGCTGCCGGCCCATGCCCCGCTGATCCAGCACGTGATCCCGGAGATCGTCGAGCGGGTGAACCGGTTCTTCGGCTACAAGGCGGTCGCAAGGGTCAAGCTGCGGCAAGGCGAGGTTAAGCCTCCGCCTGCTCATGGCATGGTGATGACGCCGCCGTCGCTCCGGCCGATCCCGATGGAACTGGGCGAGAGCCTGAGAGATGTCGGCGATCCGGAGCTGCGAGCGGTGCTCGAATCGCTGGCGCGATCGCTTGGCGACAAGGAAGGGGATGCACAGGAATGACTGTCAATCGCGCCTTTGCCCTGTTGGCGACCGCGCTGTTTGCCTCGGGCGCAGCCCTCGCGGCCGCTGCGTCGGGCAACTGGAACACCCATGTCGTGCGGACCGATGCGGCGCACACGATCGGGAACCCCAAGGCAAACCGGGTGCTGACCGAGTTCGTCAGCTATACCTGCCCCCATTGCGGCGAGTTCGCCCGCACCGGTGACGAGGCGCTCAAGCTCGCCCACGTCGGGCCGGGCAAGCTGCGGCTCGAGATCCGCCACATCGTGCGCGACCCGGTGGACCTCACCGCAGCCCTGCTCGCCTGGTGCGGAGCGCCGGCGAGCTTCCCGCGCAACCACGCGGCCTTCATGCACGCGCAGCCGCGCTGGCTCGCCCGGGCGCGGACCGCCACGCGCGCGCAGCAGGAACGGTGGTTCAGCGGCACACTGCCTGCGCGCACCCGGGCAGTTGCTGGTGACCTCGGCTTCTACGCGATCATGGAAGGGCGCGGCTATCGCCGGACGGCGATCGACCGGTGCCTGTCCGACACCGCAAGGGCGGAAGCGCTCGCTGCCGCAAGCGAGCGGAACGGCGAGGAGTTCGGCGTGACCGGCACGCCAAGCTTCGCCCTCGACGGCAAGCTCCTGCCCGGAGTCCACGACTGGCCCGCGCTGGAGCGGCGGCTGCGCGGCGATACCTGATGCTTGTCTGCGGGGGACAAGCTGTGGAAAGGGGCAACCCCAGCTTCACCGCGCCTCCGGCTTCGACTAGCCTTCACCGATTGATCTGAGGATTCTGCCACGATGACCAACCTGCGTCGCATCGCTCTTGCCGCCCTCGCCTCGCCGCTCGCACTGGGGCTGGCTGCCTGCAACTCGGGCAGCGAGGAGCCCGGCGAGCTGAGCGGCGAACCGATTGCGGCGGTTCCTGCTCCGGTCGGGCAGAGCTGGGTGGACGTGGTGGCGAAGACCGAGGAGGGCGGCTATCGCCTGGGCAATCCCGAGGCGCCGATCAAGCTCGTCGAATACGCCAGCCACACCTGCGGTGCCTGCGCCAACTTCGCCGCGACAGGCTCGGTCGCGCTCGAGGAGAAATACGTTCCGACCGGCGTGGTCAGCTACGAAGTCCGCACGCTCATCCGCGATCCGCTGGACATGACCATCACCGTTCTCGCCCGCTGCGGCGCTCCCGAAGCGTTCCATCCGCGCGCCAACCAGGCCTGGGCCGCGCTTGGCCAGTTCGGGCAGACGCTCAACGCCAACGCGGCGGCGATGGAAGCAGCCATGACCGCACCGGAAGACCAGCGCTTCGTACAGATCGCCCAGGCAGCGGGCCTGATCGACTGGTTCGCCGAACGCGGCCTGTCGCGCGATCAGGCGCAGACCTGCCTGTCGGACAGCGCAGCCATTCGTGCTCTTGCCGACCAGTCGCAGGCACAGGCCGATGAACTGGACATCACCGGCACGCCGACCTTCATCCTCAATGGCCGCAAGCTGGATGTGAACCAGTGGCCCCAGCTGGAACCGCTGCTCCAGCAGGCCGGCGCCCGGTAGGGGCGCGGCTGCCGGGGGGAACAGGGCGGCAATGCGGATCAGGCAGCTCAGGCTCTCCGGCTTCAAGAGCTTCGTCGAGCCGGCCACGCTGCGCATAGAACCCGGGCTGACCGGGGTGGTCGGGCCCAACGGCTGCGGCAAATCCAATCTGCTCGAGGCGATTCGCTGGGTGATGGGCGAAAACTCGCCCAAATCGATGCGGTCGGGCGGCATGGACGACGTGATCTTCGCCGGCACGGCCACCCGCCCCGCGCGCGATTTCGCCGAAGTGGTCCTGATCGCCGAGGACGGACAGGGCGAGGAGCTCGAAGTCACCCGCCGGATCGAGCGCGGTGCCGGAAGCGCATATCGCGTCAATGGCCGCGACGTACGGGCCAAGGATGTCGCGCTGACCTTCGCCGATGCCGCCACCGGTGCCCATAGCCCCGCCCTGGTCAGCCAGGGCAAGATCGCGCAGGTGATCGCCGCCAAGCCCGCCGAACGGCGGCAGATGCTGGAGGAGGCGGCCGGGATCGCCGGACTTCATGTCCGACGCCGCGATGCCGAGCAGAAACTGCGGGCAACCGAGGCCAATCTCGCCCGTCTGGAAGACCTAATGGCTGGGCTCGACACACAGATGGCGGCACTGCGACGCCAGGCCAGGCAGGCGGAACGCTACACCAGGCTGTCGGACGAGATCCGCTTGGCCGAGGCGCGCCTGGTGTTTGCCCGCTGGCGCGATGCCGCCGCCGCAGCCGAAGCGGCGCGCGCGCAAGCAGCCACCGCGGAGGAGCGGGTCGAAATCGCAACAGTTGCCGCCCGCGAGGCTCAGGCAGCGCAGGCCCGGGCGGCGGAAAGGCTCGCCGAAGCGCGCGACGAACTGGCCGACCGGCGCGACGATGCCAGCGCCCACGGGCATCGCATGGCCACGCTGACAAGCCAGCTGGAGGCGGCCGAGCAGCGCCTCGCGGATCTTGTCCGCCAACGCCAACGCTTGGAGCAGGATCGCGGCGAGGCCGACCGGCTGACCCGCGATGCCGCAGAGGCTCTGGCGCGGCTGGAGCGCGATCTGGCGACCGGGCTTGTCGCGCTCGAGGCCGACGAGGCCCGCCGCCCCGCTCTGGTCGCCCGGGTGGAGGACAGCGAGCGGGCCGGGCGCGCGGCGGAGCTTGCCCTGGCCCGGGCGACGGCTGACCAGGCAGGGGTCGAAGCCGAATGGCGCGTTGCCGAGGCCGCAATCGAACAGGCCGGGACCCGCCTGGCCCGACTGGAGACCGAATCGCGCAGGCTCGCCGGTGCCCGCGAGGCCCTGGCGCAGGCGGGCGACCCCGACGCGAAGGTAGCGGCAGCATCGGCGGCAGTGGAGGGCGCGGCGCAGGAGCTAGCCACCCGCCGCGTGCTCCTGGAGCAACAGCGGACCGCCAGGGAGGGCCTGCAGGCCAGGCGCGACGACGCCGCCAATGCCCTTGCATCCGCCCGGGCGGAGCTCGCCGGGGTCGAGCGCGAACATTCGGCCCTCGCGCGCGACCGGGAAGCGCGCGAGCGGCAAATGGCCGGCCGTGCCGGTCGCCGCGCGGCGATCGACGCGGTGCGGGCCGAACGGGGCTACGAACGTGCCCTGGCGGCGGTTCTCGGCCGGGATGCCAAGGCACCGCTGGGCGCGGCCGAGGGCGACGGCCGGTTCTGGACCGGCGCGAGCAGCCCTGCGCCCGTGCCGCAGAGCCTGCTCCACCACGTCCCCGACTGCCCGCCGGAGCTGGCGGTGCGGCTGGCGCTGGTCCATGTCGCCAGTGAGGATGACGGGCGCCACCTCGCCCCCGGGGAATGGCTTGTCACGCTGGGCGGGCAGCTGCGACGTTGGGATGGCTTTGTCGCGCGCGGCGAAGGCGCGGCGGAGGCGGCACGGCTGGAAGCGGACAACCGCTTCGCCGAGCTGTCGGCACAGCTGCCCCCGTTGATTGCGGCGGTGGAGCAGAGCGAGCGGGCACAGTTGCAGGTTCAGGCCGAACTGACGGACCTCCAGCGCGTCCTCGTCGGCACCGAGCGCAATCTTGCTGCGGCAGCCGATGCGGAACGGCAGGCGCTTCGCCGGCTCGATCAGGCCGAGACCGAGCGCGAGCGGCTCGCGACCAGGCTGTCCGAACTCGATCGCGCCGCGAACGAGCTCGCCGAACAGCGCAACGCGGCCGCGGCAGAGCTGGCGGCGGCGCAAGGTCGCAAGCAGAACCTGCCCGATCCCGCTGCCGGGCGCGCCACGCTCGATGCAGCGCGGGCGCGGAACGAAGCCGCGCGGTCCGCCCACCAGGCGGCGATGGCTGACCTGGCCGCACACGACCAGGCCCTGGCGGTGGCGCGCGAACGCACCGCCGCCCAGCGTTCCGACATCGGCGGCTGGCAGGCGCGTTCGTCGGAGGCCGCCCGCCGCCTTGCCGGAATGGCCCAGCGGTTCGAGGAGATCGAACAGGAACAGGCGGTTGTCGCCGCCAAGCCGGCTGCGCTGATGCGCGAGATCGAGCAGGGTGACACTGTTCGCAACCGGCTGGCCGGAGAACTCGCCGCGGCCGAGGCGGCACTCGCCGAGGCGCAGCAGGCCGCCCAGACGGCCGCCCGAGCCCTCGCCCAGAGGAGCGAGGCACTCGCCAGTGCGCGCGAAAGCCGGGCCGGTCTCGCCGCCCGGGCCGAGAACGAGGAAGGGCGCCGGGCGGAGATGGCCCGCATCGCCGGAGAGCGGTTCCAGGCTCCGCCCCCGCTGCTGCCTCAGCGGTTCGGGTTCGAGGCCGATGCAGTGCGCGACGCCGGGGCTGAATCGGAAAGCATGGACGGGCTGGTTGCCGCCCGCGAGCGGATCGGCCCGGTCAATCTCGTCGCGGCAGAAGAGCTCGCCCGGGTCGAGCGGGCAGCGGGGGCCAGCGCAGCGGAGCAAGCGGAACTGGTCGAAGCCGTCCACCGCCTGCGCGGCTCGATCGGCAATCTCAACCGAGAAGGACGCGAAAGGCTGCGGGCCGCTTTCGAGGAAGTAAACGGGCACTTCCAGCGCCTGTTCACCCGGCTGTTCGAAGGGGGGCAGGCGCACCTCGCGCTGATCGACAGCGACGACGTGCTGGAAGCGGGGCTGGAAATCTTCGCCCAGCCGCCCGGCAAACGGCTCCAGTCGCTCACCCTGCTGTCAGGAGGCGAACAGGCGCTGACGGCGATCGCGCTGATCTTCGCCCTGTTTTTGACCAACCCGGCACCCATCTGCGTGCTCGACGAAGTCGACGCACCGCTCGACGACGCCAATATCGACCGCTTCTGCGACCTGCTCGATGCCATGGTCCGCGAGACGGAGACGCGCTACCTGATCGTCACCCACAACGCGGTGACGATGAGCCGGATGCACCGGCTGTTCGGCGTCACGATGATCGAGAAAGGCATCAGCCGCCTGGTCAGCGTCGATCTCGGCGCAGCCGAGCAGCTGCTGGCAGCAGAGTAGCCCGCCTTACTGTTCCAGCGCGGCCGCGAGCCGGGCCCGCACGGCTTTGAGCCCGGCAATGACCTCTGCCGGCACCGCACCAGGCTCATCTTCCCGATGATCCGGTGCGCTGACCAGCCCGGGGTCGCCATCCGGCCCGGCGGGCGGCTGATCGTGGGCCGCTCCGTCCTGCTGCGGTGCTGCGGAAGGTGCTCCGAAGAACGCCTCCAGCCCACCGTCACTCGGCAGGTCGCTCCCCAGCGGCAGGATCGGCTCCGGCGCGGCGGCCGGTTCCTGCGGCGCATCCGATGAGGTCCGATAGGGTTCCGGGGAAACGTCCTGCTGCTGCACGCTGTCCATCTTGCCGTTCTGCTCCAGCGCCTTTTGCGCGCCCTTGAGCGTGTATCCGTCGCGGTTGACCAGTCGGTCGATCGCTTCGACCAGCGCCACGTCCTCGGGCCGGTAGTATCGCCTCTGCCCGCCGCGCTTGAGTGGCCGGAGCGCCGGGAAATGCTGCTCCCAGTAACGCAGCACGTGCTGGCGGAGCCCGAATGCCCGGGCGACCTCGCCGATCGTTCGCAGCGCGCCCTGGTCCTTCCCGTCGTCGAACCGGCCGGTCATGATATCACCCCTTGGCGATCCGTTCCTTCAGCAACTGGCTGGCGCGGAACGTCATCACCCGGCGCGGGGTGATCGGCACTTCCACCCCGGTCTTGGGATTGCGTCCCACCCGTTCGCGCTTGTCACGCAGAACGAAACTGCCGAAGCCGGATATCTTCACGTTCTCGCCCCGCGCGAGCGCATCCGACATCTTGGCGATCACCGCCTCGACCAGATCGAGCGATTCAGCGCGCGAGAAACCCAGCTTGCGGTTGATCGCCTCTGCCAGGTCCGCGCGGGTCAGTGTGCCCACCGAACGCATCATCCGCCTATCTCCCCAAAGCGACCCTGCCTGAAAAAACAACGTCAACCTAACGACAAGGAACGGTAATCGCAATCGTTCCGGGCGACTGTCGACAGCTCAGACGCGGGCGAGACTGGCACCCCAGGTGAAACCGCCGCCCATTGCTTCGAACATCACCAGATCGCCGGGCTTGATCCGCCCGTCGCGTACGGCGGTGTCGTATGCCAGCGGGACCGAGGCAGCCGAGGTGTTGGCATGGCGATCGACCGTCACGATGACCCGTTCGGCCGGCAGGCCCAGTTTGCGCGCGGTCGCATCGAGGATGCGGGCATTGGCCTGGTGCGGAACGACCCAGTCGATATCATCGACCGCCAGTCCGCTCGCCGCGAGCGTCTCGTGCAGCACGTCGGCGAGGTTGACCACTGCGTGGCGGAACACTTCGCGTCCTTTCATCCTCAGGTGCCCCACCGTCCCGGTGGTGGAAGGACCGCCATCGACATAGAGCAGCTGGTTGTGCGCGCCGTCGGCATGAAGCCGCGTCGCCAGCACGCCCGGGCCGTCCTGCACCACCTCCTGCGCCTCCAGCAGCAGCGCCCCGGCTCCGTCGCCGAACAGCACGCAGGTCGTTCGATCATCCCAGTCGAGTATGCGGCTGAAGGTTTCCGCGCCGATTACCAGCGCGCGCCGCGCCATGCCCGTGCGAAGCAGGGAATCGGCGGTGGCCATGGCATAGAGGAAGCCCGAGCAGACCGCCGCGACATCGAAGGCGATGCCGCCGTTGCAGCCCAGGTTGTGCTGCACCACGGTGGCGGTGGCGGGGAAGGTCTGGTCCGGCGTCGCGGTTGCCAGCACGATCAGGTCTACAGACGCAGGGTCGACGCCGGCGGCCTCCAGAGCGCGCCGCGCCGCATCGGTCGCCAGGCTGGAGGTCGTCTCCCCTTCCCCCGCGATGTGGCGCTGGCGAATTCCGGTGCGCTCGACGATCCACTCGTCGCTGGTCTCGATCCGCTGTTCAAGCTCGGCATTGGTCACAACCCGCACCGGCAGGGCCGAGCCGCTGCCGAGGATGACGGAGCGGATCACGCGGTTGCCCCGCCTGGCCGGTCGAGAGCAGGCCCCTCGCCAATGTCAGCGCCAGTACCAGTGCCAGTGCCAGAGCCGTTCCCGTTGCCGATGCGCGCCTGAAGTTCGGTCAGGTCGGCGCTGATGCGTTCGGTGAGCTTTTCCTCCAGCAACCTGGCGGCAACTGCGACCGCATTGGCCACACCCTTTTCGTTCGCGCTGCCGTGGCTTTTGACGATCACCCCGTTGAGGCCGAGAAAGACCGCGCCGTTATGGTTGTTGGGGTCGAGGTGATGGCGCAGCAGCTCGGTCGCCGGGCGGGAGACGAGGAAGCCGACCTTGGACCGGATCGAACTGGTGAAGGCGCGGCGCAGGAGATCGGTGACGAAGCGTGCGGTCCCCTCGATCGCCTTGAGCGCGATATTGCCGGAAAATCCGTCAGTCACGACCACGTCGACTTCGCCGCGGTTGATCTTGTCGCTTTCGACGAACCCGTCGAACGACAGCGCGAGGCCCGTCGCCGCCTGCAACTGCGCGGCTGCAACGCGCAGCGCGTCGGTGCCCTTGGTCTCTTCGGTCCCGATGTTCAGCAGGCGCACCCGCGGCTGTGCCTTGCCGGTGAGAATCCGGGCATAGGCCGCGCCCATCACCGCATACTGCACCAGGTTGCGCGCATCCGCCTCGGTATTGGCCCCGAGGTCAAGCATGAACACGTCGTTCTCGCCCAGCGTCGGCATGACCGCGCACAGCGCCGGCCGGTCGATCCCGGGCATGGTCCGCAAGGCGAGCTTGGCCATCGCCATGAGCGCGCCAGTATTGCCCGCGCTTACCGCGGCCCCGGCATGGCCCTGCTTCACCGCATTGATGGCAAGGCCCATGCTGGTCGTCTTGGCGCGGCGCAGCGCTTGGGTCGGCTTCTCGTCGCCGCTGACCACATCGTCGCAGTGCAGGATTTCGGAGGCCGCCCGCAGGTTGGGATGCGTTTCGAGGCCGCGCTTGATGCGCTCCTCGTCGCCCACCAGCAGGAACTTGAACTTGTCGTGCCGGCGACGGGCTTCCGCCGCACCGTCCATCATCACGCGCACGCCCTCATCGCCGCCCATCGCATCGATGGCGATACGCGGCAGGCTCATGGCGATCTCCGGCTAAAGTCGGTCAGAGACCGACGGCGATGACTTCGCGGCCGTTGTAGTGGCCACAGGCCTGGCACAGGTTGTGCGGGCGCTTCAGTTCGCCGCAGTTCGAGCATTCGTGGAACGCCTCGACCTTCAGCGAATCGTGCGACCGGCGGTTGCCGCGGCGGTGTGGGGAAACTTTTCTCTTGGGGACAGCCATTGCGGCACCTGTTTCTCAAAATTCGACAAAGATTTCACGGGCCGCCCTAGGGCATGACCTCTGCCCGCACAAGCACGTGCATCGCAGAAGGCCCTGCCATGGCGGGGAAGGCGCGGCCTATAGCGAAAAACTGCCGCGTTGCAAGCGGCGCTGCGCGGGATTAGCCTGAGCCCAGGAACTGGAGGGGATTTTTCCGATATGCTGCTACCTGTCACCCTGACCGCCTGCGCCGCGGCTGCGCTGATCAATTTCTGGCTGTCAGTCCGCGTCGGGCAGATGCGGGGCAAGCTGAAGGTGATCCACGGCGACGACGGCGGCGGCCCGCTGACCCGGCGGATGCGCGCGCAGCTCAACTTTGTCGAGAACACCCCCTTCGTGCTCGCCCTGATCGCGGCGATCGAACTCAGCGGAAAGGGCGAGCCCTGGCTCGCCTGGGTCGCCGGCATCTATATGCTAGGGCGCGTGGCCCACGGGATCGGAATGGACGGCGAGACCGGCACCAAGCCGCGCATAATCGGCACGCTGATCACGATGCTCACCCTGCTCGGCCTTGCGGTGGCCGCAGTGCTGGTGACGCTGGGGGTAATTTGAAGCCTTCTTGAACGGGGAGGAATTCAGCCCAGCGCGTGATCGCTCACGAACTGGTTCGTCTTGCGCTCCAGCCCGAAGGTGCTGGTCGGGCCGTGACCGGGCACGAACGTCACGTCCTCGCCAAGAGGCCAGAGCTTCTGAGTGATCGAATCAATCAGATCCTGGTGATTGCCGCGCGGAAAGTCTGTCCGGCCGATGCTGCCCTTGAACAACACGTCGCCCACGGTCGCGAACCGGCTCGGGGCGTGGAAGAAGACCACGTGGCCCGGGGTATGGCCAGGGCAGTGGATCACGTCGAGCGTGAGCTCGCCCACCGTAACCGTGTCGCCGTCTTTCAGCCAGCGGGTCGGCTCGAAGCTCTGCGCGGCCATGCCCCAGCGCGGGCCGTCCTCGTCCAGCTGCTCGATCCAGAACCGGTCATCCTCGTGCGGCCCCTCGATCGGCAGGCCCAGCTCGGCGGCGAGCATCCCTGCCTGTCCGCAATGGTCGAGGTGCCCGTGGGTGATGAGCAGCTTCTCCAGTGTCACGCCGGTCTTCTCGACCGCAGCCTTGAGCTTGTCGAGATCGCCGCCCGGATCGACCAGCGCGCCCTTCATCGTCTTCGTGCACCACAACAGAGTGCAGTTCTGTTGAAGCGGTGTGACGGGGATGATCCCGGCCTTCATCGGCGGCTGCGTTGCGGCGTCGGACATGGCCGGCGATGTGGCGGGCATGGCGAGGGATTGCAAGCGTCGCGAAACAGGGCACTGCCTGCCTTCAGGGCTTGCGCGCGTCGCCGCCTCTTATATAGCCGGACGACCCGCATAGCCGGACCCGTAGTCACGGGCCGGAACCTTTCACCTCAGGGGGGATCAACGTGAATCTCGTCATCATCGCAATCGGGCTGGGACTGCTCGCCGTGCTCTACGGTTTCGTCACCAGCCGCCAGGTGCTCGGCGCGAGCGCCGGCAACGAGAAAATGCAGGAAATCGCCGGCGCCATTCAGGAAGGTGCGCAAGCCTATCTCAACCGCCAGTACACCACCATCGGTGTGGTCGGCGTGGTCGTAGCGGTGGTGGTCGGGCTGTTCCTCGGCTGGATCTCGGCGATCGGCTTCGTGCTTGGTGCCGTTCTGTCGGGCGTGGCGGGCTATATCGGGATGAACATCTCGGTCCGCGCCAACGTGCGCACCGCACAGGCCGCCAGCCAGGGCCTGCAACAGGGCCTGACACTCGCATTCCGTGCAGGGGCGATCACCGGGATGCTGGTGGCCGGCCTCGCGCTGCTCGCGATCGCGGTGTTCTTCTACGTGCTTATCGGCCCGATGGCTCTTGCGCCCAACAGCCGGGTGGTGATCGATGCGCTGGTGGCGCTCGCTTTCGGTGCCTCGCTCATCTCGATCTTCGCGCGTCTGGGCGGCGGCATCTTCACCAAGGCGGCCGACGTCGGTGCCGACCTCGTCGGCAAGGTCGAGGCCGGCATTCCGGAAGACGATCCGCGCAACCCGGCGGTGATCGCCGACAACGTGGGCGACAACGTGGGCGACTGCGCCGGGATGGCCGCCGACCTGTTCGAGACCTATGTCGTCACCGTCGGCGCGACCATGGTGCTGACCGCGCTGCTGCTGACCGCGATCGGCGACCTGCTGCTGCCGCTGATGGCGCTGCCACTGCTGATCGGCGGTGCATGCATCGTCACCAGCATCATCGGCACCTACTTCGTCCGGCTGGGCGGCGGGCGCAACGTGATGGGAGCGATGTACAAGGGCTTCCTCGTATCGGCCGTGCTCGCCATCCCGCTGATCTGGTACGTGACCTTCCGTGCGCTCGATTCGGTCGGGGTCGGCATGGACACCGTGCTCAACCCGGGCACCGGCATGGTCGAGTTCACCGGGATGGACCTGTTCTGGTGCGCCATGCTCGGCCTGGCCATCACCGGCCTGATCATCTGGATCACCGAATACTACACCGGCACCGGCTTCCGCCCGGTCCGCTCGATCGCCAAGGCCTCGGAAACCGGCCACGGCACCAACGTGATCCAGGGCCTTGCCATCAGCCTCGAATCGACCGCGCTGCCGACGATCGTGATCGTCGGCGGCATCGTGGTCGCGTTCCAGCTCGCCGGGCTCATGGGCATCGCCTATGCCGCCACCGCGATGCTGGCGCTCGCCGGAATGGTCGTGGCGCTCGACGCCTACGGCCCTGTCACCGACAACGCCGGCGGGATCGCCGAGATGGCGGGTCTGGATGACAGCGTGCGCGAGAAGACCGATCTGCTCGATGCGGTCGGCAACACCACCAAGGCGGTGACCAAGGGCTATGCGATCGGATCGGCGGGCCTCGGCGCGCTGGTGCTGTTCGCGGCCTACACCACCGACCTGAGGGTGTTCTTCCCGGCCTTCCTCGACGGCGATCTCGCCAACGGCGAAGTGAGCTTCAGCCTGGAGAACCCCTACGTCATCGTCGGCCTGTTCCTCGGCGCGCTGCTGCCCTACCTGTTCGGGGCCATGGGCATGACCGCCGTGGGCCGTGCGGCGGGCGACGTGGTGAAGGACGTGCGCGAACAGTTCGCGGGCGACCCGGGCATCATGGCGGGCACCAGCCGGCCGAACTATGCCCGCACGGTTGACCTCGTCACGCGGGCGGCGATCAAGGAAATGATCGTGCCGAGCCTGCTGCCGGTGCTCGCGCCCATCGTGGTGTACTTCGTGATCACCGCGATCGCCGGGCAGGACAACGGGTTCGCCGCGCTCGGTGCGCTGCTCCTTGGTGTGATCGTCGGCGGCCTGTTCGTGGCGATCTCCATGACCGCCGGTGGCGGTGCATGGGACAATGCCAAGAAGTACATCGAGGACGGCAATCACGGCGGCAAGGGCTCCGAAGCCCACAAGGCCGCAGTGACCGGCGACACGGTCGGCGATCCCTACAAGGACACCGCCGGTCCGGCCGTCAACCCGATGATCAAGATCACCAACATCGTCGCGCTGCTGCTGCTGGCGGCGCTGGCGGGCCACACCGTCGCCTGAGGCGGTTTCGCCAACCACTCTAGATGGGGGCGCGAGGGGCAACCTTCGCGCCCCTTCTCTTTGCCCCGTTGACGAGTGCCCCCGTGCGCCGCAAGGCGCCCGGCATGAGCGACGAATTCGATCCCCGGCGGCTGGTCAACGGGCTGGTCCGCCTGCTGAGCGTGCACAAGGAAGCCGAAGGTCGATATGTCGGCCGCCCCCAGTCAGGCGGGATCGGCCGGGTGTTCGGCGGACAGGTCATTGCCCAGGCGCTTCAGGCGGCGCAGCAGGCTGCGCCCGAGGGGATGGTGGCCCATTCGCTCCACGCCTACTTCCTGCGCGGGGGTCGGGAAGGCCCTGAAATCGCCTATCGTGTCGAAGCCGACTTCGACGGGCGCAGCTTCGCCAACCGGCGGGTTGTCGCCAGCCAGGCGGGAGACGGCACCGCCATTCCGATCCTCAATCTCACCGCCAGCTTCCAGTCGCCCGAGGAGGGGCTCGAGCACGACGACTGCACCATGCCCGATGTGCAGCCGCCCGAAGACCTTCCGTCCGACATGGAGCAGCGCCGCCGCTTCGTCGCGGAGATGGACGAGGTGTCGGAGGCGCAGCGCGCCATCATGCTCCGCCCGCGTCCGATCGAGATGCGCACGGTCGACAAGCTGCACTGGATGAACCCCGACCCCAAGCCGCCGCGCGCGCACAGCTGGTTTCGGACCGTCGCCCCCCTGCCAGACGACCCGGCGCTGCACCGGGCGGTGATCGCCTATGCCAGCGACTACACGCTGCTCGGCACCAGCGCCTTGCCTCATGGCCTCAGCTGGGCCCGGGGCGAGTTGAAGGGGGCCAGCCTCGACCACGCGATCTGGTTCCACCGCCCTGCCCGCGCCGACGAGTGGCTGCTCTACGCCACCGAAAGCCCGTGGAGCGGCGGCGGTCGCGGCATGAACTTCGGCCGCATTTTCAACCGCGCCGGCGAACTTGTTGCCAGCGTGGCGCAGGAAGGCATGATCCGCCGCGCGCGCGGCTAGATCGCGTCGCCTGCGGCCACGCCCGAGGCCCAGGCCCACTGGAAGTTGTAGCCGCCGAGCCAGCCCGTCACATCGACCGCCTCGCCGATGGCGTAGAGCCCGGGCATCCGCCGCGCCTCCATCGTGGCCGATGACAGTTCTACGGTCGAGATGCCGCCCATGGTCACTTCGGCCTTGGCGAACCCTTCGGTGCCGCTGGGGTGGAACTGCCACCGGGCGAGCCGCTCCCCAGCTGCACGCAGCACCTTGTCAGGCGTGTTGCCGAAGTCGGCTGGCAATGCCAGCCGCTCCGCCAGAATGTCCGCCAGCCGCTGCGGCAGGGCCTCGCGCAGCAGCCCGCGGAGCGTGGCGCGCGGGTGCGCGCGCTTGGCCTCCAGCAGCCAGTCCGGCCGCCGGCCGGGCAGAAAGTCGATCAAGACCGGGTCGCCGTGCTTCCAGTATGAACTGACCTGCAGGATCGCCGGGCCGCTGAGCCCGCGGTGGGTGAACAGCGCCGCTTCGGCAAAGCGCACTCCGCCCGCTTGCGCCTCGACCGGCGCCGCGACACCCGAGATCTCGCGGAACAGCACGTCTTCCCCGCCCAGCGTTAGCGGCACCAGCGCAGGGCGCGGCTCCACGACCTTGAGGCCGAACTGGCGGGCAAGATCGTAGGCGAAACCGGTCGCGCCCATCTTCGGGATCGAGGGGCCGCCGGTGGCGATCACCAGAGCAGGCGCTCGGTAAGTACCGGTCTGTGTGGTCACCGCGAACTGCCCGTCGTGAGCCACCGCAGCGACGCTCTCGTTGCAGCGCAGCTCGACCGGCGCCCTCGCGCACTCCGCCAGCAGCATGGCAACGATCTGCCTGGCCGATCCATCGCAGAACAGCTGGCCGAGCGTCTTCTCGTGCCAGGCGATGCCGTGCTCCTCCACCAGGTCGAGGAAGTCGCGCGGGGTGTAGCGGGCGAGCGCGCTCTTGGCGAAATGGGGATTGGCGGAAAGATAGTTTCCCGGACCTGCGCCCAGGTTTGTGAAGTTGCACCGCCCTCCGCCTGAAATCAGGATCTTCCTGCCCGGCTGCTCTGCCTTTTCCAGCACCAGCACCCGTCGCCCGCGCTGGCCGGCGCGCGCGGCGCACATGAGCCCTGCAGCGCCGGCACCCAGGACGATCGCATCGTAATCCTGCTTCACCGCCCGCCCATTGCGGGTTTGCCAAGCGGGCGCAAGATTCCTATCTCCCGCACCGATGGCCCGCACGCCCGCAGGAACCCCGCACGATCCGAGAGGCAAGGAGCGTTTCAACGAGGAACGCGCCGCCTACACGGTTGCCAGCGCGCAACCTGACCTGGAAGCGGGAATCGCCGCGATCCGCGAAACGCTGGCCACACTGCGCCCCCGCCCGGGCGTCTACCGGATGGTCGATGCGCGCGGCGACGTGCTCTACGTCGGCAAGGCCCGCAGCCTGAAGGCCCGGGTGGCGAATTACGTTCAGGTCGCCGCGCTCAGCAACCGGCTCCAGCGCATGGTCAGCCAGACGCGCAGCATGGAAATCGTCGTCACCAACAGCGAGGCGGAGGCGCTGCTGCTTGAAGCGCAGCTCATCAAGCGCTTCCGCCCGGCGTTCAACGTGCTGCTGCGCGACGACAAGAGCTTCCCCTTCATCCTGCTGCGGGCCGATCACGCCTTTCCCCGCATTCAGAAGCATCGCGGTGCAAGGAAGGCGAAGGGCAATTACTACGGTCCGTTCGCGAGCGCCGGATCGGTCAACACCACCATCAATGCGCTGCAGAAGCTGTTCCTGCTGCGCAGCTGCACCGACAGCTTCTTCAACAACCGAGACCGTCCCTGTCTGCTCTACCAGATCAAGCGCTGCTCGGCCCCCTGCGTGGGGCGGATCGACGAGGCGGGCTATGCCGCGCTGGTCGGTCAGGCGCGGGATTTTCTCGGCGGCAAGTCTTCGGCCGTGCAGCAGGATCTCGAACGGCAGATGGCCCGCGCGGCCCAGGCACTCGATTTCGAGGCTGCGGCCATGCTGCGCGACCGGCTGCGCGCGGCGACCTTCATCCAGGGCAGTCAGGCGATCAACGCCGCCGGGGTCGGCGATGCCGACGTCTTCGCGCTCGCCAGCAAGGGCGGGCAGATCGCGGTGCAGGCCTTCTTCATCCGCGGCGGGCAGAACTGGGGCCACCGCGCCTTCTTCCCCGCACACACCCAAGGGGTGGGCGAGGCAGACGTGCTCGCCGACGTCTTGCTCCAGTTCTACGAGGAAGTGCCGCCGCCGCGCACCGTGCTGGTCGACCGCGAACTGCCCGAAGCCGAACTGCTGAGCGAGGCGCTGAGCGCGGCGGCGGGGCACAAGGTGGCCGTCTCCATTCCGCAGCGCGGCGACCGCAGGCGGCTGATGGAGCAGGCGAGCCGCAATGCGGTCGAGGCGCTCGACCGGCGCATGGCGGAAAGCGGGTCAAAGGCGCGCGTCATGCGCGAGCTTGCCGAATTCCTCGAATTGCCCGACGCCCCCGACCGGATCGAGGTCTACGACAACAGCCATATCCAGGGCAGCAAGCCGGTCGGCGCGATGGTCGTCGCGGGCCCGGAAGGGCTGCGAAAGGGCCAGTACCGCAAGTTCAACATCCGCGAGGCGCAGGGCAACGACGATTTCGCCATGATGCGCGAGGTCATGCAGCGCCGATTCCGCAATCTTGCCGAAAATCCCGACGGCAGCGAAGGCAAGCCGGCGACGCACGAAACCGTCTGGCCCGACCTCGTTCTGATCGACGGCGGCAAGGGCCAGATGAGCGCGGTGCGCGATACGCTGGCGGAGATGGGGATTACTGACGTGCCGCTGATCGCCATCGCCAAGGGACCACATCACGGGCGCGAGGGGCGCGAGGTGTTCCACTTTCCCGATGGGCGGGAAAAGACGCTGCCGGTCAATTCGCCTGTGCTGTTCTACCTCCAGACCCTGCGCGACGAAGTCCACCGCTATGCGATCGGTGCCCACCGGGCCAAGCGGAGCAAAGCGATCACCGCCAGCCCGCTCGACGAAATCCCCGGCATCGGGCCCGCGCGCAAGCGGGCTCTGCTGCTCCACTTCGGCACCGCCAGCAAAGTCCGCGCGGCTTCACTTGCCGACCTGCAACGCGCGCCCGGGGTGAGCGCACGGGTGGCGCAGCAGATCTACGACTTCTACCACGCAGGGATCTGATCGGTCAGGCGTCGCCGAGGGCCCGCTCGATCTGGTCGATCGGGACATTGGTCAGCGCCTTGCCCACCTCGCCGCGCAGCCGCGCCTCCAGTTCCTTGTGATAGTGCCGCCGCAGCTCACCGAGCGAACGCTTGTCGGCAACGACGATGAGATCGTCGATCTGCTGGGTGAGGACCGCGTGATTGAGCCAGTCCGCAGCGGCCGCGACGTGGGCCGCCTCGTCCAGATCATTGCCGGCCTCCGGCGTCGCGGTGATCGAGTGGCGCAACTTGCCCTGGCTGCGGTTGGTAGGATCGAGATCGGGCTCGCCCACCAGCTCCAGCGCCGGGTACCGCGCATCCTCGCCGTTGCGGAGGAGGAGAAAGCGTGAGCCATCGACAACCGCCACGTGGGCGCGTGGGGGGATATTCATGTCAGCGGACCTTGCGGCTGCGCTCAAGCACCGGACGCTGCCCTTCCGCCTCGAGCGCACCCGAAGGTGCCGCATCGCTGCCTTCGCCGGGGCGCACACCTTCTCCCGCCGTCGCAGTCTGCCGGTCGAGGTACTCCCTGTCTTGCGCGCCTTTCTGCTTCAGCGCCAGCGCCCGCTCGGCGACGTCCTTCTGGGTTTCCTTGGTCACACGCACTCCTCTCCAGCGGTATCAATCTGCTGGGGAGGAAACGTCGCGCCGGAGCACGGGTTCCGGGTCAGAACATCTTCCGCAGGTCAATTCCCAGGTAGCGACCGACCGGATCGACCAGGAACGGCTGGTAGGCGAGCGGCGTGGTGCCGTTGCTGTCCTTCACCACGCGCCGGCCATCGAACACGTTGTTGGCAATGAAGGAAACGGTGAAGCCCTTGAGGAAGCCGCTGTCCTTCCCGAGAAGCCGGCCCACGTCGGCGAACACGCGCAGGTCGAGCGTGGCCAGGTCGTCGAAGAACAGGTCCGTGCTGCCGGGCAGCCCGCTCCCGTTGACGCGAGCCTTGCCGGTGTAGACGCCCGAAGCCCGCAGGCCCCACCCGTTGCGGAACACCCCGGCCTCGAGCCGGGAGGAGTGACGCGGAAAGCCGTTGGCCGACAATCCGTCTCCGGCCAGCTGATCGAGCACCGACACTCCTGGCGCGATCAGCACGGTGTTGTCCAGTTCGATCGTGTGGGTCAGGGTGAGGAAATAGCGGCCCACGTCGTCCCGCCCCGGGCCGAAGCCGCGCATCATGCCGCGGCCGCCGCCCCCCTGCGGCGGGGGTTCCGATCCCGCCGCCGACCGGCCTGCACCGCCCGCCGCCCGGCCGTCACTGTTGCACAGCATCGCGCGGAACTGAGCCAGCCGGTTCCGGTCGATCGAACCATCCTCCGCCCGGAACCGGTCGAGCATCCGTCGCGCCTGTTCCGCGTCGAACCCATCGGGCGCGCCCGACGGCGCTTCGCCGCGGTCGATGGCCGCTGCCAGCAAAACCATGAAGTCCTCGCCATCGGCAGCGCACAGGCGCTCGCGGAAGGCCGCGAAACGCTCCCGACGCTCGGCATTGCCCTCGCCGTCTGGACCCGGAGACGGGCTAGCCGCCATCCTCTGCCCGGGTCCTGCGGGGGCAGCATCTTCGGCGGAACCGTTGTCAGGTCTGGGCTCGCCGAAGCTGCCGCGCATGGTCAGACCGAAGGCGAGCCGCTCCGCGCGGGTTTCGGCGAAGGTCACGGGGCGCCGGTCGATCGCCAGCAGCGTACCGTCCACATCGCGCGTCACGCGCCCGGGGAACGCCGCTTCGATCGCCGGCGTCAGGAGCGGGAAACCGGCCGTCACGTCTGTCGAACGGTTGCGGATGTAGTCGATCTGCAGCTGGGCGCCATCCACCGGTAGTTCGATGTTGGCGCTGAGCTTCCAGTCCTTCTGGGTCTCCGCGCGCAGTGCCGGGTTGCCGCCGGTGGTGATGGTGGCCAGAACGCTCTCGCCGCGCGCCAGATCGAAGACCGGCACATTGAGATCGGTGATGACCGGATTGCCCAGCTGGGTCAGGCCGGGTGCCACCTCGCGCCAGTATAGGTGGCATGCAGTTCGAGCCATTCCAGCGGCGACCACCGCAACCCGCCGCTCCAGTCGTAGAGCGTTCCGAAGTCCGACAGGTGATTGAAACCGACCTGCCCGCTGAGCGTGATGTCGCCCGCTGCATCAAGGAAACCCTCGCGCCGGCTGGTGATCGGAACGGAGAGGTTGAGGCCACCCGACAGATCGCCGCGGGTAAGCTGGGCGGCCGTGCCGGAGCGGGTGTCGTCGCTTTCGATCCGGGTCCAGTCGTAGCCCAGATCGAACGTGGTCGACAGCTCGCCGCCAGGCAGGAACAGCGGCGATCCGCGGGCGGTGAGCAGCGCCGTCGCGTCGTAGACCTTGCTGCGGGCCAGATCGAATCCGGCATCAGGTGTGACCAGGAACGGTCTGTCGAGCGGCAGCCGGCCAGCGGCTGCCGCAGCCACCAGCGCGCTGGTGTCGGCGCGGCGCTCGATCTCGGTGGCGGTATCGGCCAGGCTCGCATCGAACGTGACGGTGAACTGGAACGCGCTTACCGGCCGGGTGTAGCTGCCGGCGGTGGCGTAGGTATCCGTCTTGCTCCTGCGCTCGAGCGGATCGGCCCGGTTGAGGCTGCGGAGCAGGCTTCCGCCCGGACCTGCAAGAACCACGGTATCGAGGCCCGAAAGGCTGCGCGACTCGGCACGGTCGAAGGTGGCATTCAGGCTCACGCTCGACCCGCTGTCGATGAAGCTCTTGGCCCAGTTCGCGGAGGCTTCGAGCGAGAAGGTGTCGGGCACGAGGCTGCGATAGGCCGCAGGATCGGGATCGGTGGACAGCCGCGGAGCCGGACTGTCCGGCTGGATCACGCCGCGCTCCGCCTCGGTCAGCAACGAGACGTCGGACAGCTCCACGCCAAGGTTCAGGCGGCCGCCATTGGCGATCCGCAGCAGACTGAGTTCCTGCTCGGTGCGGCTGTATCCGCCCCGATCGGGCATCTCGAACTCCACTTCAGCCTCGCGGCTGGAAAAATTGTTCTTGAGCACGAAGTTGACCACTCGCCGGTCGGGCGCGAAGCCGAACCGCTGCGCCACTTCCTCCGGGAACACCTCGACCTTTTCAATCGCTTCGGGGGGATAGGAGCGGAACTCTCGCGGCGAGCCAATGCGAATGCCGTTCACCAGAAAGATCGGCTGCCCACCGCCGCCGCCCCGACCACGAGCGGAGCCGGTCTGGGGGGCGATCGCCGCCAGCAGGTCGGCAATTGACGTCGCCCCGATCGCCTGGATGTCTGCCGCCTCCAGGGTATCGACCGGCGCGGACTCGACATCGAGCTGGCCCGGCAGACGGTTGGCGCTGACGACGATCACGTTCTCGTCGGCGGGGTTTTCCTGCGCGGCCAGCGGCATGGCGGATGGTGCGGCAAGGCCAAGCGCGATGAGCGGAAGGGAGAATTGCCGGGTCACGGGTGGGGAGATCCTGATCCTGATTTGCTGCCTGACGAGGCGCGCCGCCGGCCGGATTTGGCCAGCGTCGCCCGCCAGATAGGGCGTCCAGGTTCCAGATACGAGTAACGAATTGCAACGGTTGCACGTTCGTCGTCCCTGATGCGCGCTTCATCGAAACCGGGCCGCTGCGCGCGCGAGGCTTCCCTTTCTCCGCTTCCCCGGCTATGGCGCGCCACCAACCGACCGACCCTCTGATGAAAACGGAACTCCATGGCCAAGGAAGAACTCCTCGAAATGCGCGGCAAGGTGGTGGAACTGCTGCCCAACGCGATGTTCCGGGTCGAGCTCGAGAATGGCCACGAAGTGCTCGGCCACACCGCCGGCAAGATGCGGAAGAACCGTATCCGCGTGCTGGTGGGCGACGAGGTGCTGTGCGAACTGACGCCCTACGACCTGACCAAGGCGCGTATCACCTACCGCTTCATGCCCGGACGCGGCGGCCCCGGTCCGCAGTAGCGCCCTTCGAGACGGCCTCTGCCTTGGGCTTCGGCCTCCTCAGGATGAGCGGGGTTGGCAGCGGACCGATCAGCAACTCCCGCTCATGCTGAGGAGCGAGGACAGAGCCCGAGTGTCCCGAAACGCCTCACTCATTCTCGCCTCTGCCAGCCCGCGCCGCCGCGAACTGCTCGCGCGGCTGCGGGTCGAGCCGGACAGGATCGCCCCCGCCGCCATCGACGAAACCCCGCACGCGGCAGAACTCCCGCGCGACTACGCCCGTCGCATGGCCCGCGAGAAGGCTCTCGCCGCTGCCGCTGCCGACGCGCACGTGCTCGCCGGAGACACGGTGGTTGCAGTAGGCCGGCGCATCCTGCCGAAGGCGGAGGATGAGGCAACTGCGCGAAAGTGCCTCGAACTCATGTCCGGTCGCCGCCACCGGGTGCTGTCCGCCCTCGCCCTGCTGGCACCGGACGGCACGCTGCGCGAGCGGCTGAGCGAGACGGTGGTGGTGTTCAAGCGCCTCGCCCCGGACGAGATCGACGCCTATCTCGCCTCGGGTGAATGGCGCGGCAAGGCGGGCGGTTACGCCATCCAGGGCAGCGCGGAAGGCCTGATCCGGCGGATCGACGGCAGCCATTCGGGCGTGATCGGCCTGCCCCTGTACGAGACGCGCGCCCTGCTGCGCGCCGCAGGGTTCGCGCTTGACTGAGTGGCTGGTCGAGGAGGGGATCGGCGAGGATCGCGCGGTCCTGCTCGCCGAGGGCCGGATTCGTGCCGCGCGGCTGCAATGGAGCGGCGTTGTCCCCGCTGGTGCCGTGGTCGAAGCCGTGGTGGCGGCGCGCTATCCCTCCACCAGCCATGCGCTTGTCCGCCTGCCCGACGGCAGCGAGGCCCATGCGCGGCGGCTGCCGAGGTCGGACAGCGAAGGCAGCACCGTTCGCGTGCTGGTCGAGCGGGAGGCGATGGCCGAACGGGGCCGGCTGAAACGCGCGCAGGCTGTTCGCACGGAGCTTCCGTTGAACCCCTCGCCCACGCTTGCACAGCTCCTGCGGGCCGAAGGGCAGCCGGTACGGGTGGTCCACCGTTTCCCTGCCGAGGCTGACTGGGAGGAGCTGTTCGCGCAGGCCTGGCAGGGTGAAGTCGCCTTCCACGGCGGCACGCTGCTGTTCGCCGACACCCCGGCAATGACACTGATCGATGTCGACGGGCATCCGGTTGAGGCGCTTGCAATGAACGCGATTCCGGCGCTCGCGGCCGCGCTGCGGCGGCTCGACCTGGCCGGCAACATCGGGATCGACTTCCCGACGTTAAGCGACAAGTGCGATCGGCAGGCCATCGACCGGGCGTTCACCGCCGCGCTCGCCGATTGGCCGCACGAGCGCACCGCCATGAACGGCTTCGGCTTCGTTCAGCTGGTGGCGCGACTTGCACGCACCTCGATCCTTCGCCGCGTCACGCTGTCACGCGCGGCCGCGGCGGCACGGATGGCGCTGCGCCGGGCCGAGCGGGTGGCAGGGCCGGGGGTGACGCTGCTTACAGTCAACCCGACGCTGGAGGACCGGCTGAGGCCGGATTGGCTCGCTGAGCTGGAGCGGCGCACGGGTCGCCCGACGAGGGTGGTGGTCCGTCCCGGGCTTGCACCCGAGGCTGCCAGCGCCCAGATCGTGCCCCATGCCTAGCGCCCGTCCCTGTCCGATCTGCCGCAAGCCCCGAATCGCCGCGCACGCGCCCTTCTGCTCGAGCCGCTGCCGCGACCGCGATCTCGCGCAGTGGTTCGGCGATGGTTATGCGGTGCCGGGTCGTCCCGCCCTGCCCGAGGAGATTGCAGGCGAGCTGGTGCGGCAGAACGACGACTGAACCGTTCGGCCGCGACCCGCTCCGAACCCCCTTGCCAAAGCAGGCGCGCTTCGCCATAGGCGCGCTTCCAACCGCTCGCCGGCCCTTGCGGCCGCACGCAGAGTGCAAGCCTCGGTAGCTCAGTTGGTAGAGCATGCGATTGAAAATCGCAGTGTCGGTGGTTCGAATCCGCCCCGAGGCACCACTTTCTTTTTCCGTATCCTCGCTTCGCTGCGGGCGCGCGGTCGCGCTTGCGGACCCTTGCAGGGTCCGGAGTTCTGC
>ERZ1066123.73-NODE-73-length-82778-cov-15.170473_pt1 | contig 82778 bp, 85 predicted proteins | sample MGYA00382770_ERZ1066123 | MGnify/ENA primary metagenome ERZ1066123 (study PRJEB33369, sample SAMEA5778353) | biofilm metagenome | biome: Industrial cooling water; feature: Water cooling tower basin; material: Biofilm | place: United Arab Emirates | collected...
CGATCGAGCCGCCCCACATGGTCGCGATCCAGCTGAAGATCTTCACGCCGGTCGGCACCGCGATCACCATGGTCGCGGCGGTGAAGTACATCTTCATGTTCACGTCCATGCCGACGGTGTACATATGGTGCGCCCAGACGACGAACCCGACGACACCGATCGCAACCATGGCATAGGCCATGCCGAGATAGCCGAACACCGGCTTGCGGCTGAAGGTCGCCACGATCTGGCTGATGATGCCGAAGCCGGGCAGGATCATGATGTAGACTTCGGGGTGGCCGAAGAACCAGAACAGGTGCTGGTAGAGCACCGGATCGCCGCCGCCCGCCGGATTGAAGAAGGTCGTGCCGAAGTTGCGGTCGGTCAGCAGCATGGTGATGGCGGCGGCCAGCACCGGCAGCGCCAGCAGCAGCAGGAAGGCGGTGACCAGCACCGACCACACGAACAGCGGCATCTTGTGCAGGGTCATGCCCGGCGCGCGCATGTTGAAGATGGTGGTGATGAAGTTGATCGCGCCCATGATCGAGGCGGCACCTGCGAGGTGGAGCGAGAAGATCGCGAAGTCCGTCGCCGGCCCGACCGAACCGCTGGTCGAGAGCGGGGCATAGGCGGTCCAGCCGATCCCCGCCCCGTTGCCCTCCGGCCCGCCGGGCACGAAGGCGGAGAACATCAGGCTCGCAAAGCCGGCCACGGTCAGCCAGAACGAGATGTTGTTCATGCGCGGGAAGGCCATGTCGGGCGCACCGATCATGATCGGCACGAACCAGTTGCCGAAGCCGCCGATCATCGCCGGCATGACCATGAAGAACACCATGATCAGGCCGTGGGCGGTGATGAACACGTTCCACAGGTGGGCATTGGCCTCGAAGCTCGCCTCCCCGCCCATGAACTCGACCCACCAGCCGAGCACCTGGATGCCCGGCTCGGCCAGTTCGGCGCGCATCACGCCCGAAATGCCCCCGCCGATGATGCCGGCGATGATCGCGAAGATCAGGTAGAGCGTGCCGATGTCCTTGTGGTTGGTGGACATGAACCAGCGCGCGAAGAAGCCCGGCTTGTGGTCGGCATCATGATGCCCGTGATCGTCGGTATGGGCCTGGAAGGTGTCAGCCGTGGTTGCCATGATCGTTCTCTATCAGCCCTGATTCATTCGGCCGCAGCCGTGGCGCCGGCAGCGGGTGCTGCCTGCGTGGAGGTGGGGGTGGCCGCGGTCGTGGTCGTGGTCGTCGCGGTCGCAGCCGCCGCCTCGTCCACGCCGGCCGGCGCCGCCGCCGCAGGGGCCGCCTCGTCGGTGCCGCCGAGCGAGCCGCCCTTCGACAGGACCCAGCGCTCCCACTGCTCGCGCTCGACCGCCTCGACCGCGATCGGCATATAGGCGTGCTTGATGCCGCACAGCTCCGAACACTGGCCGTAGTAGATGCCGGGCTCGGTGATGGTCAGCTGCTTCTCGTTCAGCCGGCCCGGGACCGCGTCGAGCTTGAACCACAGCGCGGGCACCGCCCACGAGTGGATCACGTCGGCCGCGGTCACCTGGATCCGCAGCGGCGTGTCGACCGGCACGACCAGCCGGTTGTCGACCTCGAGCAGCGCGGGCAGCCCGGCGGCCTTGGCGTCTTCCACCGGCATCATGTTGGCGATGAACTCGGGAATGCCCTGGTCGGGGAACTCGTAGCCCCAGTTCCACTGGTAGCCGGTGATCTTGACCGTGACCGCATCTTCCGGCGGCGGCGCGTACTGCTTGGAGATGAGCGAGATCGAGGGAATGGCGATGCCGACCAGGATCAGCACCGGAACCAGGGTCCAGACCACTTCGATCGTGGTGTTGTGCGTGGTCTTCGACGGCGTCGGGTTGGCTCCCTTGCGATAGCGCACCATGACATAGAGCAGCAGCCCGAGCACGAACACGCTGATAATGCCCATGACCCAGACCAGCCCGACGTGCAGGCCGAAGGCGTAGTCACCCACGGCAGAGAACTGCGGCTGGAGATCGAGCCGCCCGTCGACCGGCTGCCCCTTGATCATGTCGGGCCCGAGCGGGGTATAGGCGGGTGCCGCCTCGGCCACAGCGGTGGCCGCGCCCTCGACCGCAGTGACCGCGCCCTCGGCCGGAGCGGCCGCGGCATCGGCCGGAGCGGCCGCGTCCTGCGCCAGCGCGGCACCCGGCACGAGCGCCAGCACCGCTGCGGTCCACACCATCGCCATTTTGCCAAGTGCCCCGTTGCCAGGGGATTTGCGCGGCCAGTTACCGAAATCCATCAATCCGACGCTTTCCGTTCTTGATTGCACGGCCGCCCGACGCAGCCACGCCTGGCCCCTTAACGGGGACGTCAAGCCGGGCCTATACGCCCGCTTGCCCAGGGCCTCAAGCGCTTCTAGGAGAAAAATCCGCAACGGTTCTTGCCTCCCCGGCAAGTCACAGGAACTCCCCCGGAAAACACCCATGACCGACGACGACGTGCTGTCCGAATTCCGTAGCTGCGAGGCCCTGCTGGAGGGGCATTTCCTGCTCTCCTCGGGCCGGCACAGTGCCCACTACCTCCAGTGCGCGCGGGTGCTGATGAACGCTGACCGGGCCGGGCGACTGGCGCTTGCGCTCGCGCAGCGGATCCCGCGCGAGATTCGCGCCGAGATCGACGTGGTCGTCTCGCCGGCGATGGGCGGCCTCATCATCGGCCACGAGATCGGGAGGGCGCTGGGCAAGGATGCCATGTTCCTCGAACGCCCGACCGGCACCTTCGAACTGCGGCGCGGCTTCGCGCTGGAACCCGGCGCGCGGGTGCTGATGGTGGAGGACGTCGTCACCACCGGCCTCTCCAGCCGCGAGGCGATCGCGGCGGTGGAGCGCGAGGGCGGGCGGGTGATCGCCGAGGCGGCGCTGGTCGACCGGTCAGCCGGCCAGGCCGAGCTGGGGGTGCCGTTCTTCCCGCTGGTGGAGCTCAACTTCCCCACTTACGCCGAGGACGAACTGCCCCCGGCGCTGGCGGCCGTGCCCGTCACCAAGCCGGGGAGCCGCAAGTAGATGGCCGCACGTCTGCGCCCGGAGACGCCCAGGCCGCCCGACACGCTCAGGCTGGGCGTCAACATCGATCATGTCGCCACCATCCGCAACGCGCGCGGCGGCGACCATCCGGACCCGGTGCGGGCGGCCGAGATCGTCGCCCGGTGCGGCGGCGACGGCATCACCGCGCACCTGCGCGAGGACCGCCGCCATATCCGCGACGAGGATCTCGCCCGCATCCAGGCGGCGACCGACCTGCCGCTCAACCTGGAGATGGCCGCCACCGACGAGATGCTTGCGATTGCGCTGCGCCATCGCCCCCACGCGGCCTGCATCGTGCCCGAAAAGCGCGAGGAGCGCACCACCGAGGGCGGGCTCGACGCCGCCGGGCTGCACAACCAGCTCGCGCCGATCGTCAGCCAGCTGGCCGAGGCCGGCATCCGCGTCAGCCTGTTCATCGAGGCGAAGGAGCGCCAGCTCGAAGCGGCGCTGCGCCTCGGCGCGCCGGTGGTCGAGTTCCACACCGGCGAATACGCCCACGCCTTCCTCGCCGGCGACCGGGCGAGGGTCGAGAGCGAACTCAGGCGGATCGCGGACATGGCGGCGCTCGCCACCAAGAGCGGGATCGAGCCGCACGCGGGGCACGGCCTGACTTACGACAACGTCCAGCCCGTCGCCGCCATCCCGCAGCTGGCCGAGCTCAACATCGGCCATTACCTGATCGGCGAGGCGATCTTCTGCGGTCTGGAGGACGCGGTGCTCAAGATGCGCCAGCTGATGGATGCGGCGCGCGGATGATCATCGGCCTCGGTTCGGACCTGTGCAACATCGAGCGCATCCAGGCCGCGCTCGACCGGCATGGCGAGCGGTTCGAGCGGCGCGTGTTCACGCCGGCCGAGCGCGCCCAGGCGGCGCGGCGGCCGTTCACCCGCGCCGGCACCTACGCCAAGCGGTTCGCGGCCAAGGAGGCCTTCTCCAAGGCGGTCGGCACCGGGTTCCACCGCGGCGTCTACATGAAGGACATCGGAGTGGTGAACGCGGCCTCGGGCGCGCCCACGCTGGCGCTGACCGACGGCGCGGCCAAGCGCCTTGCGGAATTGACGCCGCCCGGCCATGAGGCCGTGATCCACCTCACCCTGACCGACGACCACCCCTGGGCTCAGGCTTTCGTGGTCATCGAGGCCCGCCCCTTGTGAGTACCGCCGTGACCGAGACTGCCAACGAACCGACCAAGGACAAGGTGAACTGGCTCGCCGAGCTGCGCGGACTGGCGGTCATGCTGCTGGCAGTGCTGGCGTTCCACAGCTTCGTGGCCAAGCCGTTCTACATTCCCAGCACCTCGATGATGCCGTCCCTGCTGGTGGGCGACCGGCTGGTGGTGAGCAAGTATCCCTACGGCTGGAACTGGTCGTCGGTATCGTTCCACCTGCTGCCGCGCGGCGAATGGCGGGTCTGGCCGGCCACGCCCGAATACGGCGACATCGTGATCCCGGTCCACCCCTTGCGCGACGAGGACTACATCAAGCGCGTGGTGGCCCTGCCCGGCGATACCATCGAGGTGCGCGGCGGGCGGATCATCCTGAACGGTCAGCCGGTTCCCCAGACGGTCGAGCCGGCGCTGCGCCTGCCGGTGGCGAGCGATCAGCACCTGTGCGGCCTGCCGCCGCGCCCCTGCCTGGCCGACTTCGAGTACTACCGCACCCGGACCGAGGATGGCACGCCGGTCTACGAAATACCGGTCGCGCGGGAAACATTGCCCAACGGTGCGAGTTACCTCGTCGTCAACGAGGAACTCAACGGTGGCTATGACGACTTTCCTGCGATCATCGTGCCCCAGGGCCATGTCTTCGTGATGGGCGACAACCGCGACCATTCCGCCGACAGCCGCGCTCCGGTCGATCCCTACGGCGGCGGCGGGCTGGGCGGCCCGGTGCCGCTGGAAAACATCGGCGGGCGGGCCGAGTTCATCACCTTCTCGCTCGACGGGACGACCAGCTGGAACCCCGTCACCTGGTTCACCTCGCTGCGCGGCGAGCGCGCCTGGACCAGCCTGCGCCCACCGCTTGCGCCGACCGGCGGCGCAGGTTGAGCGCGCAAGAGCCTCCCCGCGAGCCACCACTGGGCGCCAGCCCGGCAGCGATCACCGACAACCGGCTGCAGTTCGAGGCTGCCCGCGCCGCCGTATGGGCCGGGGTCGTCGGCCTGCTGGTGCTCACGGTCTATCTGTCGCAGACGCTGCTGATCCTGTTCGGCGCGCTGGTGTTCGCCGCGCTGGTCGATGGCGGTGCCCGCCTGCTGGAACGGGTGCTGCCGATTGCGCGCGGCTTGCGCATCGCCCTCGTCCTGCTGGCGACCGCCGCCTTCCTGGTCTGGCTGGTCATGCACGCCGGTGCCCAGATCGCCGACCAGGCGAGCCAGCTGCCCGACATCATCACCACCCAGCTGGTCGAGGCGATCGCCTACCTGCGCCAGCAGGGCATCAACGTCGAGGCGGAACAGGTCCGCGCGGTGGTGAGCAACCTCGTCACCGGGATCGGCACTCTCAGGAGCATGATCGGGGGGCTGTTCGGCGGAATTGCCACGCTGCTTCTGATCGTGGTGATCGGCATCTACCTGGCCGTCGACCCGCGGATCTACGAGCGCGGCGTGGGCTGGATGGTGCCGGTGCGATACCGTGACGCCTTCTTCCACACCGTGAGCTGCCAGGCGCGAACGCTGCGCCGACTGCTGGCCGGCAGGCTGCTGGGGATGACCATAGAGGCCGTGTTCACCTGGGCCATGCTGGCCATCTACGGCGTGCCGATGGCCTTGGTGCTGGGCCTGCTGACGGGGCTCCTCGCCTTCATCCCCAACATCGGTGCGCTGATCTCGGGCGTGCTGATGGTGCTGGTGGGATTCTCGGGCGGCCTGGAAATGGGGATCTACACCGTGGTGGTCTACCTGCTGGTGCAGAACTTCGACGGTTACGTGCTGGTGCCGATGATCGCGAAGAAGACGGTTGACCTGGCCCCTGCTCTGGTGCTCTCGGCGCAGCTCGTCTTCGGGGTGCTGTTCGGCATTCTCGGCCTGGCGCTCGCCGATCCCCTGCTGGCGATGATGAAGGTCGGGCTGGAGCAGCGAGCATCGCGGATCAACGGCCGGCAGGGAGGTCAGGCAGAGGCGGACTGATGGCGCGCAAGTTCCTATACGTCGTGGCGGCGATCATCGTTCTGGTGGTGGCGGCCGGTTTCGTCATGGCGATCTGGTGGAAGGACCTGACCCGCGCCGTGTTCGTGCCCGGTGACGCCTTCGTCGCCCAGGCCCCGCTGCAGAACAACGCTTACGACGATCCCGCAATGTGGCTCTCGCGCCCGGGGATCGGAGTGAGCGATCCGGCGCGCTGGCAGCCCGCAGTCGCAGGCGCGGGCGAGATGCCGCCCCCCGCCCCGCAGCCCGCAGGCGACGTGCCCGGCTTCGCGGTCTTCTTCATCCACCCCACCAGCTATCTCGACCGGTCGAGCTGGAACGCGCCGCTCGACGACGCCGAATCGCAGCGGATCGCCCGCATCTACGTGCGCGGGATGGCCAGCCCGTTCAACCAGGCGCGCGAAATCTGGGCCCCTCGCTACCGCCAGGCCACCTTCGGCGCGTTCCTGACCGACGGGGCCGAGGGGCAGCAGGCCATCGATGCCGCCTATGCCGACGTGCGCCAGGCCTTTGCCTTCTTCCTCTCCAGCGTCGACCGGGACACCCCGATCGTGCTCGCCGGCCACAGCCAGGGCGCGCTTCACCTGCTGCGGCTGTTGCGCGAGGAGCTCGCCGGAACCGAGGCTGCAGGACGGGTCGCGGCCATCTACGCGGTGGGCTGGCCGATCTCGGTGCCGCACGACCTGCCCGCACTCGGGTTTCCGGCCTGCGCCACCGCCACCCAGACCGGCTGCGTGATGAGCTGGTCGAGCTTCGCCGAACCGGCCGATCCCGCCGACGTGCTGGAAAGCTATGCCGGCTCGACCGGGTTCGACGGCCAGCCGCGCGGCTCCAGCCCGATCCTGTGCACCAATCCGCTCACCGGCACCATCGGCGGCAGCGCCGGAGCCGAGCGCAACCTGGGGACGCTCGTGCCGGAAAAGGACTACGTCACGGGCAGCCTGGTGCCCCGGTCGGTGCCGGCGCGGTGCGACGCGCGCGGGCTGCTGCTGATCGGCGATCCGCCCGACGTCGGCGACGCGGTGCTGCCGGGCAACAACTATCATGTCTACGACATCCCGCTGTTCTGGGCGAACCTGCAGGCGGACGTGGCGCGCCGGGTGAAGGCATGGACCAGCGCGCCGCGATAACCGACCGCGCGGGCGAGTTCCGGGCCGCTCTGCCGGGCGGAGGCGTGCTGCTCGGGCTTGACCTCGGGACGCAGACGATCGGCACCGCGCTGTGCGATGCGGGCTGGCGCTTCGCCGGCGCGGGACAGACGCTGCCGCGCGGCAAGTTCGGCCGCGACCGCGAGGCGCTGGCCGCGCTGGTGGCCGCCCGGGCCGTTACCGGGGTGGTCATCGGCCTGCCGCTCAACATGGACGGCAGCGAAGGTCCGCGCGCGCAGGCGAGCCGCGCCTATGCCCGCAACCTCCATGCCGCGCTGGGGCTGCCGGTGCTGCTGTGGGACGAACGCTGGTCGACCGCCAGCGCCGAGCGGGCCATGATCGGGCAGGACATGAGCCGCGCCCGGCGGGCAGAGCGGATCGACAGCCACGCCGCCGCAGTCATTCTCCAGGCGGCGCTCGACGCGCTGACGGGCGGCGCGTTCTAGGTCAGGACCCTGGCCATCGCGCGCAGGCGCTCGCCGGCAACCGCGCGGACCAGCCGGCTGCCGCTGCGCTCGCCCTCGCGCCAGATCGCCTCGCGCGCAGCCGGCCCCCGGGCCTGTTCCGCGCGGGCCTCGAACGCGGCGAGGCGGAGCCGGTCGCTCGGGTGCACGCGGCCGAAATGCGCCGCGAGATCCTCCGCCTCGGGGCTGCCGCAGGCCAGCGCCACGCGCAGGAAGGTCTCGGTCGAGTTGGCGCTGAGGAAACCGGCGATGGTGCCGCGCTGCGGATCGAAGCGATACTGGTCGAGCCAGCCCTGGGCCGGGTTCGTCGCCATGATGTTGAGCGAGACCGACAGGCTTTCGGGCGGATGCTGCGCGTGGACGTCGCGGTGGGCGCGGTAGTGCAGGATGGTGCCGAGATCGAGCGTCCTGCGGCCGGTGTAGCGCAGCGCCACCGGCTCGCCGACCCGTCCTGTGACCGCCGCGCAGTCATACTCCCAGTAATCGCTGGCATAGCCCGGCCCGTGGTAGCCGAGAGTGAGGAAGTCGAAGTTGTGATCGTGGACGAAGCCATAGGCGAAAGTGCCGCCGCCGCTTGCGCGGAACACCGCGTCGCGCTCGCCGGGCCAGATGTTGGCCCGCAGGAAATAGCCGGGGCGATAGCCCGACAGCATCAGCGACTGCGGGCTATAGGCGCTGTCCTCCTGCGCGCTGCGCGCGCAGCCTTGCAGTTCGGCAACCAGCACATCCGCCAGGAATGTACGGTTGTTCCCGAGCCGGCGCAGCCACAGCGCCGCCTCCAGCAAGGCGGTCTCGTCGCGCGGGTCGAAGCCGATTGCATCGAGCGCGTCGATGCATTCTTCCGGCGTGGCGAGACGCTGGTCCTCGAGCGGGATCAGACGGGGCAAGGCGCGCTCCTTCCGCTGGTGGCGAGCTGCGGATAGCGCGCCAGCAGTTGCGCGCGCAGGGCCCGGGCAGGCGGGGCGAGATCGTCCTGCGGATCGTCGGCCAGCTCGCTCAGGAGGGCAAAGCCGGTGGCGCTGTCCATCGCCAGCGCCTGGCGCACCGCTTCCCAGCGGACGTGCTGCGGCCCGGAACGCGCGGCCTGGACGATCTGCGGCAGGGCAGCGCGATGCCCCATGCTGCCGAGCACCGCCAACGCCAGTTCGCGGCGGCTGTCGCGCCGGTCGCCGGCGGCCTGATGCACCAGCTGACCGTCCTCCAGCCGGTATTCGCGGGCCGGCGGTGGCTCTGCCGCCTCGCGCGCCAGACGCAGGATGACGAGCGGTGCGCGCACCGTGCGGACCTGCCGCGTGGCAGCGGCGCTGTCGAACGACCCGCGCCAGCCGGGCGCAAACCGGAAGGGGCGGCATTCCAGCTCCGCGCGCGCGGCATCCGCGGCGCAGATTGTCACCACCCTGCCCTCGCCCTCGCCGTGCAGGCACAGCTCGTGCCGCTCGCCCGCGCTGAACGAGGCGGTGGGGTTGTCGGGCCATTCGCCCGGGCGATAGACCAGCAGGGCCAGCGCCGCCCTGCCCCGGCGGAGCAGTTCGAGCACGCCGTGCCGCGCGGCGAGCTGGTGGCGGAAGGGCACCTGCCCGAGCGGATGCGCGCGCAGCGCCGGCAGGGTTGCGGCAACGAGCCCGTCGACCACTTCCACGGCGGCCGCGCGATCGCCGAGCAGACGCTGAAGATCCGGCAGGGCGTCGAGCAGAGCCCCCCGGCCATAGGCCTCCAGCTGGTCCCTCAGCGGCGCGCAGGCGGGCTGCTCCAGCCATGCGGCCCGCGCCCGGGCGAGCGCCGCCGCCGCGAGGCGCTGCGGAGCGGGATCGTTCCGCAGCGCTGCGATGGCGGGATCGATCGGCATCCCGCGCCGGCCGTTACAGCGCCGTCACGCTGTGCGAGACTTCGTAGAACCACACCATCAGGATGATGATCCGGTCGTCCGAGGCGGCGGCGGACGGGTCCGCCAGGCTGCCGAACAACCCGGTGGCGATGTCGAGGCCGGGCAGGCTGGCCAGGTCGATTTGCGGAAGGTTCATCACATGGGCTCCCTGTGTGCATCGGGCAGCCCCCCTTGGCCCGCCCCGGCGCAGACTGGCGCGCGAGTGCGGGCGGCAGAAATTAAACTGTTGTCATGCCGGGCGGACTTGCACAGACGGGCCGGATGAACGGCGCAGCACCCCGGTTCGATCCCGCGCAGGCAGCACGGTTCCTGTTCGCCCGCGCCCATCCCGGCTGGCTCGGGCTCCACTATGCCGCGCATGGCAGCGACTGGGTCGAGCTGACCCTGCCCTGGCGCGAGGATCTGGTGGGCGAGACCGGTAGCGGCGTGCTCGCCACCGGGCCGATCGTCAGCCTGATGGACATGGCCTGCGGCATGGCGATCTGGACCGCCACCGGCGAGTTCCGCGCGGTCGCCACGCTCGACCTCAGGGTGGACTATATGCGCCCGGCCCGCGCCGGCGCGGCGGTGCACGGGCGCTCGCAATGCTACCGCGTGACCCGCTCCGCCGCCTTCCTGCGCGGCACCGCCCATGACGGCGACCCGGACGACCCGGTGGCGCATATCGCCGGCGTGTTCATGTTCATTCCGGGACAGAGCCGATGAGCGCGGGCGAACTCGCAGTGCTGGCCGCCGAGCTGCCGGCCTACGCCCGCTCGCTCGGGATCGGGATCGAGCGGCTGGAGCAGGGGATGCCGGTCCTCGCCCTGCCGTTCGACAGCCAGGTCGAAGGACGGCCGGGCGTGCTGCACGGCGGGGCGACCAGCGGGCTGCTGGAAAGTGCCGGCTATGCCGCCCTGCGCGCGGAACTGCACCGTCAGCAGCGCAGCGTGCGGCTGAAGCCGATCGGCGTGACCGTGCAGTTCCTCACTGCGGCCAGGAATCAGACGACCTTCGCCATCGGCCGGGTCAACCGGCTCGGCCGGCGCAACGCCAATATCGAGGTGCTCGCCTGGCAGGACGACCCGGCGCGGCCGGTCGCGACGGCGGTGATGAACATCCTCATGGTCGAGGACGGCGGCTAGGGCTGCGGCGCCTGTGGCTCCAACTCGCGCGGCTCGAGGCCGAGCCCGCTCTCGTCGATGCGGACATCGACCGGCAGGCCCTCGATGTCGGTCGAGATCACCACACCGTCGCCCTCCACCCGCAAGCGGGGGCCGGCCGCGCCCGCCGGCAGTGCGTCCAGATCGGGCACGTCCTGCGGCTGGACCGGCCCGGAGGGGTCGGGCCGGGGCGCGCCGCGCCGGCGCACCGGTGCCTCGCCCAGCGCCTGGACCATGAAATCGCGCCAGATCCGCGCCGGCAGCCCACCCCCGGTGATCCCGGCCAGCGGCGAGTTGTCGTCGTTGCCGACCCACACCCCCACCACCAGATCGCCGGCATAGCCGACGAACAGCGCGTCGCGATAATCCTGGCTGGTGCCGGTCTTGCCGAAGTTCGGCGCGCGCAGCATGGCCGCCCGGCCGGTGCCCCGGTTGACCGCGGCGCGCAGGAGTTGCTCGATGTTCGCGTGCTGGCGCGAGGAGAGGCTGCTGCGCCCGTTCCACAGCCAGTCGAACCAGCCCTCCTCGGCGCGCCTGAACGCGTGCGGCTCGACCGGGAAGTCGTTCGCCGCGACCCCGGCGTAGGCGGCGGTCAGCTCCATCAGCGTCATGGTCGAGGTGCCCAGCGCGAGGCTCGGGTCGCCTTCCGCCAGCGGCGCTGTGATCCCCAGGTCGCGCGCGGTCTCGATCACCGCCTCGCTGCCGACCTGGTCGAGCAGGCGCACCGCGGCGACGTTGCTGGACTGGGCGAACGCCTGCTCCAGGGTCAGCGATTCCGAATAAGTCCCGCGCGCGTTGCGGGGGCGGTAGCTGCCGGTCTCGATCGGCGTGTTGGCGACCCGGTGCTCCGGCCCCATGCCCGAACGCAGCGCGGCGAGATAGACGAACAGCTTGAAGGTGGAGCCCGGTTGCCGCCGCGCCTGGGTCGCCCGGTTGAACGGAGAGCGGCCGTAATCCTTGCCCCCGATCATCGCCACCACTTCGCCATTGGGGCGCATGGCCACCAGCGCGACCTGGGCCGAGCCGAGCGGAGCGCGGGCCGTGACCCGGCGGGCAATGCCTTGCAGCCGCGAATCGAGGGTGGTGGTGAGCGTCTGCGCCGCGTAGCCCGCCTCCGCTGCCTGGCGCGCTTCGGGCAAGGCCCAGTCGGCGAAATAGGTGCCGGTCGGCAGCTCGTTGCGGCGGCGCGAATCGATCCGGGGCACGGGCATGGCCGCGGCCTCGGCCGGGGTGAGATAGCCGCTGGCCACCATGGCCTCGACCACCAGTTCCATCCGCTGCTTCGCCCGGTCGAAATTGCGCGTCGGGGCATAGCGCGAGGGTGCCTGCAGCAGCCCCGCCAGCATGGCCGCCTGTTCCGGTTTGAGCTTTTCCGGATGGCGGTAGAAATAGTGCAGGCTCGCCGCCCGCAGGCCATATGTGTTGTCGCCGAAGTAGGCGTTGGAGAGGTAGCGCTCGAGAATCTCGTCTTTGGTCAGCCAGGCCTCCAGCCAGAACGCGATCAGCGCCTCGCGCGCCTTGCGGGTGAGGCTGCGCTCGGGGGTGAGGAAGGTGAACTTGGCAAGCTGCTGGGTGATCGTGCTGCCTCCGCCCACCCCCGTCAGCGCGGCCCTGGCGATGCCGCGCGGATCGACCCCCCAGTGGCTGTAGAACCGGCGGTCCTCGATCGCCAGGAACGGCTCGATCACGTGCGGCGGCAGGTCCGCCACCTTGACCGGCCGGTCGACCACCGCCCCGTTGCGGGCGATCGGCGTACCGTCCGAAGCAAGCAGGGTGATCTCCGGCGGCGCGATCGGCTCGAGCGAGCGGGAGAGCGGTGCAGTGATCGCCAGCCAGGCGACCAGCGCGATGAACAGCGCCAGCGTTGCCGCCACGATCCGCACCGCCCACCAGCGCCTGCGCCGCCCCTGCCAGTAGGCGCGGTGCCACCATTTCTGCCGCCGCCGCTCCTCCAGCGCCTCCTGCTCGGCATAGCGCTGCTCGACCGCGTCGAGCCGGGCGTCCCAGGCGTCGTAGTCGGGCCCGTCGCCGTAGGCGTCGTGCAGAGCGTAGAACCCGCCATGCGGCGCGGGCGCGGCGGCCGCGCGCTTCTTGCCGAGAAAGGAATCGAGCAGACCCATCGACCTACTGTGCTATACGAACAACACAGCGCGCGATAGCCGGTTCTGGCTTAACGCTTGCCAACCACGCTTTCGGGCAGGTCCTCGCCGAACACGCGCTGGTAGTATTCGGCCACCAGCATCCGCTCCGCCTCGTCGCACTTGTTGAGGAAGCTGACCCGGAAGGCGAATCCGACATTCCCGAAGATGGCCGCGTTCTGCGCCCAGGTGATCACCGTGCGCGGGCTCATCACGGTCGAGATGTCGCCGTTGATGAAACCTTGCCGGGTCAGGTCGGCGACCTTGACCATGTCGGCCAGGACCTTCGGGTCGGTGTCAGGGTTCTTGGCCTTGACGATCGCGATCTCGGTCTCGGCGGGCAGGTAGTTCAGCCCGACGACGATGTTCCAGCGGTCCATCTGGCCCTGGTTGATCGCCTGGGTGCCGTGGTAGAGTCCGCTGGTGTCGCCCAGCCCCACGGTGTTGGCGGTGGCGAACAGGCGGAAGTGCGGATCGGGCCGGATTACCCGGTTCTGGTCGAGCAGGGTCAGCTTGCCCTGCTGCTCCAGCACCCGCTGGATCACGAACATCACGTCGGGCCGGCCGGCGTCATATTCGTCGAACACCAAGGCCACCGGATGCTGCAGCGCCCACGGCAGCAGCCCTTCGCGGAACTCCGTCACCTGCAAGCCGTCGCGCAGCACGATCGCGTCGCGGCCCACGAGGTCGATGCGGCTGATATGCGCGTCGAGGTTGATGCGGATGCACGGCCAGTTGAGCCGCGCCGCGACCTGCTCGATGTGAGTCGACTTGCCGGTGCCGTGGTAGCCCTGGACCATGACCCGCCGATCGAACGCGAAGCCGGCGAGGATGGCGAGCGTCGTTTCCGGGTCGAACACGTAGCCGGAATCGAGGTCGGGCACCCGCGCATCGGCCTTGCTGAAGGCGGGTACCTTCCAGTCGACGTCGATCCCGAAGGTCTCGCGCACGTCAACCTCGATATCGGGCGCGGCGAGCACGGTGGTTTCGGACGCGGGGTGGCTGTGGTCGGGCATCTGGTTCATCGCGCGGCGGTGCCTAGACCGGCAGAACAGGTGCTGCAAGCGCGCAGCGCGCCCGCGTTCCATTCGCGCCGGGCTCGTCTATATGTCGGTCATGGCGCGATCCGGTCCAAGCGAGTTCCTGCGGCAGCAACTGGTCGAGCGGGTCCGCGCGGTGTTCAACGACACTGCGGGGGGCGAGGCACCGGTGCCCGTGTCGGACGAGGCGCTGTTCGCGCGCGACACCCCGATCCGCATGGTCCATGCCGACGTGGTGGCGATGATGGTCGGCGGGATCCGGGGCCTGCTGCTGCAGATGCTCCACCCCCACGCGCTGCAGGGCGTGCTCGACCATTCGAACTTCCGCGCCGACATGCACGGACGGCTGCGGCGGACCGCACGTTTCATCGCGGTGACGACATTCGGCCACCGCGACGCGGCGACCGAGGCGATCGCGCGCGTCAACCGCATCCACGAGGCCGTGACGGGGACTTTGCCCGACGGCACACCCTATTCTGCGCGCAATCCGCGCACCCTCGCCTGGGTCCATGTGGCGGAAGCGAGCAGCTTCCTCGCCGCTTATGTCCGCCTGGTGCGCCCGGCCATGCCCCACGCCGAGCGCGACGAGTACTACCGCCAGTTCGCGCTGGTGGCGCGGGCGCTCGGTGCCGATCCGGTGCCGGAAACGCAGCGCGAGGCGGAGGAGCTGCTGCGTGCGTTCCGCAGCGAACTGCGGGCCACTGCGGCAACGCGTGAGGTCGCCAGCCTGGTCCTCGACCAGCGCCCGCAGGGTGCGCCGCCGGCGGTGCAGGCGATGCTGGGCACCGAGGCCGTCGCCCTGCTTCCGCCGTTCGCCCGGGCCATGCTCGGGCTCGACCGGCCGTCGCTGCTGGCGCTGCCGGCGCGCGCGGCCACCTGGGGCATGGGGCGGACGCTGCGCTGGGCCTTCCGCCAGACCTGAGGGCTTGCGAGAACCATACCGATCGGTATGGTTCTGCACATGGACCGACGACTCGCCCCATCATCGAAGCAGGTGCGCGGTGAGCTGACGCGGCAGAAGCTGATCGATGCCGCCGTCGCGCTGATCCGCGCACAGGGCTATGCGGCGACTTCGGTCGAACAGCTCTGCGCCCACGCCGGCGTGACCAAGGGGGCGTTCTTCCATCATTTCACCGGCAAGGACGATCTGGCCGCCGCCGCCGCTCGCTACTGGGGCCGGCGCGCCGACGAGCTGTTCGCCGTGCCCGGACACGATGACCCCGTGGCAGTGCTGCTCGCCTATTGCGATGCTCGCACTGCGCTGATGGAGGGGACGCTGGCCGGCTGCACCTGCCTTGCCGGCACCATGGTGCAGGAAGTCCATTCGACCAGCGAACCGCTGCGCGAGGCCTGCGCCGAAGCGATTTTCGGCCACGCTGCCATGCTCGAGGCGGCCTGCGCCCGCGCCCTCGCCCGCCACGGCGTCGGCGACATGACCGCCGCCAGCCTCGCGCTGCACATTCAGGCGGTGGTCCAGGGAGCCTTCATTGTCGCCAAGGCGGCGGGCGACATGGCCCCTGCCCGCGACACCATGGCGCACCTGCGCCGCTATCTGCTCGCTCTGTTCAAACCGGGAGAATGACAATGCCCTACGTCGATGGATTCGTGATGGCGGTGCCCGCCGCCAACCGCCAGGCCTTTCTCGACCACGCCACGCGCGCCGATCAGGCCTTCCTTGAAATGGGCGCGTTGCGCGTGACCGAATGCTGGCAGGACGACGTGCCCGACGGCAGCGTCACCGACTTCCGCCGCGCGGTGCAGGCCGAAGAGGGGGAGAGCATCGTGTTCAGCTGGATCGAATGGCCCGACAAGGCGACCCGCGACGCCGCCTATGCCCGGATGATGGACCCCGGCTTCGACGACGAACGGCTGAGCAAGGAGGCCAACCCCATGCCGTTCGACGGCAAGCGGCTCATCTACGGAGGCTTCACCCCCCTCCTCGATATCAAGGGAGACGGACAATGACCAATCTGCAAGGCAACTGGATCTGGTACGAGCTGCTGACCGGCGATGCCGATGCGGCGGCCGATTTCTACGCCAGCGTCGCGGGCTGGCACCCCCGCCCGGCGCAGCAGCCGGAGGTCGACTACCGCTTCTTCTGGTCGCGCGCGGGCGAGGACCCGGCCGATGGCGTCGGCGGGTTCATGGCCATCAACGATGAAATGGCGCAGCAGGGCCTCAAGCCCGGCTGGCTCGGCTACCTCGCCGTGGAAGATGTCGACCGGACGGTCACGGCGATCACCGAGGCGGGCGGCAGCGTGCTGATGCCGGCGCTCGACATGGAAGGCGTCGGCCGGATGGCGCTGGTCGCCGACCCGCAGGGCGCGGCGTTCTACGTCATGCGCGGCGCGTCGGACGAGACCAGCCATGCCTTCGCCAAGCACAAGCCGAAGATGGGCCACTGCGCCTGGAACGAATTGGCGACCAGCGACCCGGCCGCCGCCTGGGGGTTCTATGGCCCGCTGTTCGGCTGGAGCAAGCAGGGCGAGCTCGACATGGGCCCGATGGGAACCTACGAGTTCATCGCCAGCGATGCGCTGATCGGCGCGATCATGCCGACCACGCCCGACCAGCCGGCGACAGGCTGGACGTTCTACTTCCGGGTTCCCGACATCACTGCCGCAGCCGAGGCGGTGCGCCAGGCCGGCGGGAGCGTGCTGGTCGAGCCGATGGAGATACCCGGCGGCGATTTCAGCCTGGTCGCGCGCGACCCTGATGGCGCCGTGTTCGGCCTGGTGGGGGCGAAATCATGACCGCGAAGAACACCATCTGCGTGTGGTACGACACCCAGGCAGAAGAAGCCGCCCGGTTCTATGCCGGCCTGTTTCCCGACAGCCGGGTCGATGCCGTCCACCTCTCCCCGGCCGACAATCCGGGCAACCGCGCGGGGGATGTCCTGATGGTCGAGTTCACCGTCTGCGGCGTCGCCTGCATCGGCCTCAACGGCGGGCCGAAGTTCCCGCACAGCGAAGCCTTCTCGTTCCAGATCGCCACCGACAGCCAGGAGGAGACCGACCGCTACTGGGACGCGATCGTCGGCAACGGCGGTGCCGAGAGCATGTGCGGCTGGTGCAAGGACAAGTGGGGTGTGAACTGGCAGATCACACCCCGGGTGCTGACGCAGGCCGTCGCGCAGGGCGGCGAAGTGGCCCGGCGGGCGTTCGTGGCGATGATGGACATGACCAGGATCAACCATGCGGCGATCGAGGCGGCGGTGGCGGGCTGACCCCGCGCGGCACCGGCTGCGTCACCCCAGCGCGTGCGCCTTCTTCAGCAGCTGATAAGCCTCCACCACCTCGCCCAGCCTGCGCTCGTGCCGCCGGTCGCCGCCGTTGCGGTCGGGGTGATAGCGGCGCACGAGCTCGGAGTAGCGCTGGCGCAGCCGCCGCCGGTCGACGTCGAGCCCCAGGCCCATGGTTTCGAGCGCCTGCGCCTCCTCGGGGCTGAAGCGCCCGTCCATCGCCATGCGCGCCTCGCGCTCGGCCCGGCTGCGGATGCCGCTGGCGCGGGCCGCGATGGCGTCGAGCGGGTCGGCGAAGTCCGCCCAGCGCGGCAGGCCGTCCACGCCCGCAGTCGGGCGGAAGGCGCGCGTCTCGGTCTGCCAACCGGCGGCGGGTGATTGGGCAGCGAGAATCTCCTCGCCGCTCATGCCGTCGAAATAGTCGTAGGCGGCATTGAAGGCGCGCACGTGGTCGAGACACAGCCAGCGCCACTCCCCCGGACCGTCGAACCCGCCGCGGCGCGCACCGGGCGCGCGGAACTCGCCCTCGTCCTCGCACCCAGGAATGGCGCAGCGCCGCCCCTGCGCTTCGTGCCGGCCATGGAATCTCGACTGCTTCACCAAGCCATGATGGGCATGGACAATGCCGATGGAAACCCCCAAGGTCCCCCATATGGGTCGACACGTGCAAGAGGAAATGGAGCACTTGCTGCGCCAGGCGTTCACGCCCGGCCGGCTCGAGGTGATCAACGACAGCGCGAAGCATCGCGGCCATGCCGGCGACGACGGCAGCGGCGCGTCGCACTTCACCATCGTGATCGAAAGCGCCGCGTTCATCGGCAAGTCGCGGCTGGAGCGGCAGCGGATGGTCAACCGCGCGCTCGGCGACATTCCCGGTGACCGTGTGCACGCCCTCGCCATCCGCGCCAGTGCGCCCGGAGACGCGGGCTAGCGCGGCCGTGCTGCTGTCGCGCACCTATCGGCCCGCGGCGGACCTGGCACCCTATGTTCGGCGATTCTACGTGTTCGAGGCGGAACTGCCCCCCGGCCTTGTGATCGAGGACTTCCTGCTGTCCGAAACCGCGTTCGTGCGGGTCCTGATCCGCGGCGACTGGGCAGCGCAGGTCGCCCCGCAGCAGTGGAGCAGCCCGGGCAAGTCGCTGTTCTTCGGTGCCAATTCCCGCCCCTTCAGAGTGCGGGTCAACGGCAGTTTCTGCGTCGCCGGAGCAGCGCTGCGCCCGAGCGGCTGGCGCGCCCTGTTCCATGCCTCGCACCACGATTACGCCGACCGCCTGCTGCGCCTGGACGAGGTGTGGCCGGTGCGCTCGTCCGAGCTGGAGGCAGCGGTAGACCGCGCAGAGGACGATGCGGGCAAGATCGCCGCGATGGAGGCCGTGCTGCGAGACCAGCTTGATCGCATCGGCAACTGGCGGATCGACGAGCAACTGGCGCGCTTCGAAACCATCGCCCGGACCGATTCGACCCGCCGGGTGGAGGACATCGCCGACGAGCTGTCGCTGTCGATGCGCCATTTCGCCAGGCGATGCCAGGTCGGCTTCGGGTTGAGCCCCAAGGCGGTGCTGCGCCGCAGCCGGTTTCTCGACATGGCTGCGGCCATGCGCGGTTTCAGCAGCCCGACCGAACAGGATCTGGCCGCGCTGCGCTACTACGACCAGTCGCACCTGGTGCGGGAGTTTCGCCAGTTCGCCGGAATGACGCCGAACGTGTTCGCCCATGCCGTGACCCCGTTGCAGACCGCCGGGCTCAAGCTGCGCGAGGAAAGCAAGTACGAGGATTGACTCGACGGTGCCGGAGGGGGAGGCTGCGCCCATGCAGACGATCACCCCCGTCACCCACGATCTCGGCCAGTTCCAGGTCCGCCGCGCCATCCCCTCGCGCGAGCGGACCATGGTCGGCCCGTTCATCTTCGTCGACCAGTTCGGTCCGGCGCAGCTCGCCATCGGCAAGGGCATGGACGTGCGGCCGCATCCGCACATAAACCTGGCCACGGTGACGTGGCTGTTCGAGGGCGCGATCGATCACCGCGACAGCCTCGGCACCTTCGCCACCATCCGACCCGGGCAGGTCAACCTGATGACCGCAGGGCGCGGGATCGTCCATTCCGAGCGCAGCCCGGCGGACGAACGGTCCGCCGGTGCGCGGCTCTACGGGATGCAGACCTGGCTCGCCTTGCCCGACGGGCGGGAGGAGATCGATCCCGCGTTCGAGGCCGCGACCGATCTGCCGCTGGTCGAGGACGGCGGCGCCAGGGCCACGGTCATCATGGGCGAGCTGTGGGGGATCCGCGCCCCGACCACCACCCACGCGCACACCATCTACGCCGAGATCGTGCTGGAGGCACGCGGCCGTCTGCCGGTGGAGGCCGGCGCGGACGAGCGCGCGGTCATGCTGGTCGGCGGCGAGGCGGCACTCGATGGACAGCCGCTCGAACTCTACGCCCTCACCGTGCTCGAGCCGGGCCGGGCCATGACGCTCGCCAGCGCGAGCGGCGGGCGGATCATGCTATTGGGGGGAGAGGCCTTTGCGACCAGGCGCCACGTGTGGTGGAACTTCGTCAGCTCCAGCCGCGAGCGCATCGTGCAGGCGCGCGAGGACTGGCAGGAGGGCCGCTTTCCCCTGGTACCGGGCGACTCGGACGAGTTCATTCCGGTTCCGGATCAGCCCAAGACGGTCAGCTACCCCTGACCACCGGAGCAAGGAGAGGACATGGGTTACGACGGGCAGTGCTGGTGGATCACCGGCGCATCGAGCGGCATCGGTGCCGCGCTGGCGCGGGAGCTGGGCGCGCGCGGCGCGCGTGTGATCCTGTCGGCGCGCGACGAGGACCGCCTGGGCGAGGCCGCCGCCGGCATCTCCACCGACACCCTGATCCTGCCGTTCGACGTGCGCGACGAGCCCGCCATGCACGCCGCCGTCGACCGTGCCATCGCCTGGTCGGGCGGGCTTGACGGGTTCGTCGCCAACGCCGGCGTGTCGCAGCGCAGCCGCGCCACCCGCACGGCGATGAAGGTCTATCGCGAGATCATCGAGATCGATCTTCTCGCCCAGATCGCCCACACTCAGGCGCTGCTGCCGCACATGACGGCGCGCCGCAGCGGCAAACTGCTGTTCATCTCCTCGATCGCGGGCAAGGTCGGGGTGCCGATGCGGACCGCCTACAGCGCGGCCAAGTTCGGCCTTGCCGGCTACGCCGACGCGCTGCGCGCGGAGCTGTCGATCGACGGGATCGGGGTGCACGTGATCTACCCCGGCTCGATCGCCACCAACGTCAGCCGCAACGCGCTGACCGCCGACGGCAGCGAGCGCGGCCGCAGCGACAAGGCGATCGACGACGGCATTCCGCCGGAGCGGGCAGCGCGCGAGATGCTCGATGCAGTCACGCTCAACCAGCGCGAGATCATCGTGGCGGAAGGGATGGAACAGGCGATGGGCGAGCTGCGCCGCACTCCCGACCAGCTGCTCGACCAGGTCGCGGCCATGGTCGCGGGCGGCTACATGGACAAGATGGAGGAAAGCTGATGAGCGCGTTCGGGCTGAAGCGGGTCACGCTGGCGAGCGGTATCGAACTCGACGTGGTGGACGAAGGACCGGAAGGGGCACCGGCGCTGATCTTCCTCCATGGCTTCCCCGAAAGCCACCGCACCTGGCGCCACCAGATCCGCCATTTTTCCGGCCGGTTCCGCTGCATTGCCCCCGACCAGCGCGGCTATCGCGGTTCCTCCAAGCCGCAGGAGGTCGAGGCCTACACCCCGGACAAGCTGATCGGCGACGTCTTCGCGCTGGCCGATGCCCTGGGCGTGGGCGCGTTCACCGTGGTCGGGCACGACTGGGGCGGCGCGATCGCCTGGGGCGCGGCCTACTGGGGGCAGGCCAACGGCCGGGTGAGCCGCGCGGTGATCGCCAATGCCCCGCACCCGGCGGTGTTCCAGCGCCTGCTCTACACCAACCCCACCCAGCGCGCGGCGAGCCAGTACATCCGAGGCTTCCGCGACCCTGCCAACGATGCACTGGTGCGCGAGCACGGGTTGACCGGGTTGCTGCTCAAGGAAGTGAAGTGGGACCGGCCGAGCACGATGGAGCCAGAGGAGCGCGATGCACTGCTGCGCGACTGGCAGGACCGCGACGCCGCCTTCGCCATGCTCAACTACTACCGCGCCAGCCCGATCGACGTGCCCACCATGGATGCGCCGTTCGAGGTGCCGCCGGGCTGGGCCCCGCCCCCGCTGCCGCGGCTGACGATCCCCACTCTGGTCATCTGGGCGATGGACGATCTCGCCCTCCCGCCGGAGAACCTCGAGGGGCTGGGCGAGATGATCGAGCCGCTCACCCTGGTCGAGGTCCCCGAGTGCGGCCACTTCGTCCCCTGGGAAGCGCCGGAGGCGGTGATCGCGGCGATGGAGGATTTCCTGTCGGAGTGATCCGGCGGCGGGTGGAGGCCGGTCAGCCGGCCAGCCACGCGATGTCCGCGCCGTGGGGGTGCGACCAGGCGAGGTGAACCTCGTCACCGCCGCCCGGCCAGAAGCGCGCCTTCAGCATATGGCGGTGGACCGTGCGGTCGGCCTCGACCGAGATCCAGGCCAGCGGCCGCTCCGCCGTTGCCCGAACGCCGGCCGCCACCATCGCGGCGCGGACGCGGTCCTGCTGGTCGGCGGGCACGTATTGCCACACGATCGAGTGCATCAGCATCCGGGTCGTGCCGCTCTCCTGCGGCCGCGCCAGCTCGGCTTCGACGAAGTCGGCTGCGTTCATCCGAACCAGGTCGGGCCGGCGCTCCGCCGCGGCCGCGATCGCCGCTTCCAGCCGGTCGAACCGCTCGCCATGCTCGGGCCAGACATAGGCCTTGAGCCGCAGCGCCTGCGCCGGGTCGGTCAGGTCGACCGGCGCGACGTCGCAGCCCCTGGTGCCGGCGATCGCGATGTCCCTGCGGGGCGGCGGCGCGCCCGACCATGCGGGCTCGAAACGCATGACTGCGGCCTCCGGCCCGACCGTCACTCCGCCCAGATCGTAGCGGTAGCGATCGAGCATGAGATTGATCCCCGCGCTGGAGCCGATCTCGAGGCAGTGGAAGCGCGGTGGCAGGCCCTGCCCGGCCAGCCACAGCATGGCGGCGATGAAGTTCGCCGAGCGCCCGGCCTCGTTGGTCTGCGGCGGCCCGTCGAGCCACGGCAGCAGGGCCTCCTCGTGCCCCCGCAGCACCGCAGCGATGACACGCGCATCGTCGGCCGGCTGATCGCGGTAGATCGGCGCAAGCTCGGGCGCGGCACCCGCCAGGTGCAGCGCGTGCACTCCGCCCGCGATCCGCAGCGGCAGGGCATCGGCCAGCGGCGCGCCCGGCCAGTGGCGGATCCGTTCCACCACCGCTCCGCCGGCATCCGAGCGCAGGACCGCGCCGATCGCGCCGACCACCCGCGCGGTCACACCCGCGCCGGCATGGCGGCAATAGGCGACCTGGTTGGCAAAGGCGGTCTGCACCGCGCCCTCGCCCCGGTTGTTCATGTCGATCCGTTCGTATTCCGGCCGCTCGCCCGACTGGTCCATTTCAATTGCCCTTTTCCCGCCCGGTGCCTATCTGCGCCGCGCAATGCCGGAAAAACAGCTGACCTTTGCCGTGCCCAAGGGGCGCATCCTCGACGAGGCCCTGCCGGTCATGGCGCGCGCCGGGGTGGTGCCGGAAGACGCCTTTCACGACAAGCACAACCGAAGCCTCGCCTTCGCCACCAGCCGCGACGATATGCGGCTGATCCGCGTGCGGGCGTTCGACGTTGCGACGTTCGTGGCGCACGGCGCGGCGCAGGCCGGCATTGTCGGCTCCGACGTGATCGAGGAGTTCGACTATTCCGACCTCTACGCGCCGGTCGACCTCGGTATCGGGCACTGCCACCTGGCCGTGGCCGAACCGGCCGATCTGGCGCATCTGGCAAGCCGCGCCAGCCACTTGCGGGTCGCCACCAAGTATCCCAGCCTGACCCGCCGCCATTTCGAGCGGCTGGGCGTTCAGGCCGAATGCGTCAAGCTCAACGGAGCGATGGAGATCGCGCCCGCGCTGGGCCTTGCCGGCCGGATCGTCGACCTCGTCTCGACCGGGCAGACGCTGAAGGACAACGGCCTGGTCGAGACCAGCCGCATCCTCGAAGTCTCCGCCCGGCTGATCGTCAACCGCGCCGCTCTGAAGACCGATCCCCGCGTGGCCGCGCTGGTCGACGCCTTCCGCGCCGAGGCGCAGCAGCGGGAGGCCGCGTGATGCGTCTGCTCGACGCCGGCGATCCCGGGTTCGCGGCGGCCTTCGCCCGCCTGGTCGGTTCCCGCCGGGAAAGTGATGCGGATGTCACGCACGACGTGCGCGGGATCATCCACGAAGTGCGCCACCGGGGCGACGAGGCCCTGATCGAGTTCACTCACCGGTTCGACGGCCATGCACTGACCGGGGACGACGACTGGATGGTCAGCCAGGAGGCCTGCGCCGCGGCTTACGACGGACTTGACCCGGCGCTGCGCGACGCGCTCGACCTCGCCGCCAGCCGCATCCGTGCCTACCACGAGGCGCAGCGACCGGCCGACCGCGACTACGTCGACGAGGCCGGGGTGCGGCTGGGCGCACGCTGGAACGCGGTCGATGCCGCGGGGCTCTACGTGCCCGGCGGGCGCGCCGCCTACCCATCCTCGCTGCTGATGAACGCGATCCCCACCCGTGTAGCGGGGGTCGAGCGGCTGGTGGTGGTCAGCCCGACACCGCGCGGCACGCTCAACCCGCTGGTCATGGCCGCCGCGCATATCGCCGGAGTGGACGAGTTCTGGCGCATCGGCGGAGCGCAGGCGGTTGCCGCGCTGGCCTGGGGCACCGGCCGGATCCGCCCGGTCGACGTGATCACCGGACCGGGCAACGCCTGGGTCGCGGAAGCCAAGCGCCAGCTCTACGGCGTGGTCGGGATCGACATGGTGGCCGGGCCGAGCGAAATCCTCGTCATCGCCGACGGCAAGAACAACCCCGACTGGATCGCTGCCGACCTGCTCAGCCAGGCCGAACACGACCCGACCTCGCAGTCGATCCTGATCACCGACGATGCCGCCTTCGCGCGGCTGGTGGAGGACGCGGTCGACCTGCGGCTGGCGACGCTGGCGACGGCGAAAGTGGCGCGGGCGAGCTGGGACGCGCACGGGGCGATCATCACCGTCGCCCGGCTGGCGGATGCGGTGCCGCTGGCCAACCGGCTGGCCGCCGAGCACGTCCAGATCGCCACCGACGATCCGGAGGCGCTGTTCGCCGGCATTCGCCATGCCGGCAGCGTGTTCCTGGGCCGTTACACCCCGGAAGCGATCGGCGACTATGTCGCGGGCCCGAACCACGTGCTGCCGACCGGCCGCCGGGCGCGCTTCGCCAGCGGCCTCTCGGTGCTCGACTTCATGAAGCGGACCAGCTTCATCGAACTCGACGAGGCGGCCTTGCGCGCGATCGGCCCGGCCGCAGTCGCCATGGCCGAGGCCGAGGGGCTTCCTGCCCATGCCCGATCGCTCGACGTGAGGTTTTCATGACCGGCCCCGCCCCCCAGGCCCGCTCCGCCGCGCGGCTCGCCGCTGTCCAGGCGCTGTACCAGCACGAGATGGAGGGCACCGTGCTCGCCCGCCTGCTCGACGAGTTCCACCAGCACCGGCTCGGGCAGGAGATCGAAGGGGAGGCCTATGCCGAGGCGGATGTCTCCTTCTTTGACGACCTGGTGAAGGGCACGCTCGCCCGGCGCGAGGAAATCGACGCGGTGCTGGCCGCCCGCCTGTCGCACGGGTGGACGCTGGCCCGGCTCGACAAGACCATGCTGCAGGTCCTGCGCGCGGGGGCCTACGAGCTGATGGCGCGCGCCGACGTGCCGAAGGCTGCCGCAATCAGCGAGTATGTCGACGTCGCCAAGGCCTTCTTCGACGACCGCGAGGCCGGCTTCGTCAACGGCGTGCTCGATGCAGTGGCGAAAGAGGTCCGCTCCTGAGCGGCGAGCGCGCCTTCATCGACCTGCTGCGGGGCATCGCGAACGAGCCAGCCGCCCGCAATCTCGACGACGACTGTGCCGTTCTGCCGCTGGGCGACGAGACGCTGGTGCTGACCCACGACATGATGATCGAAGGCACCCACTTCCTCGCCGGCCAGGACATCGCCGATGTCGCGTGGAAGCTGGTGGCGGTCAACCTGTCCGACCTCGCCGCCAAGGGAGCGGAGCCGCTCGGGGTGCTGCTCGGATACGCGCTCGGCGGCGATGACGCGCGCTTCGCCGAGGGCCTGGCCGAAGCCTGCGCGGCGTTCGGCGTGCCCCTGCTCGGCGGCGACACGGTGCGCGGCATGGGACCGCGCAGCTTCGGCCTGACCGCGCTCGGGCGGGCGAGCCACGCACCGGTGCCCGACCGGCGCGGGGCCAGGGCCGGCGATGCGATCTACGTCACCGGGGCTTTGGGCGCTGCGATGCTCGGGTTCGAGGCGCTGCGCGATGGCACCGGGGCCGACAGTCTCGCCTATCGCCGCCCCCGTCCGCTGCTGGCCGAAGGCCGCGCGCTTGCCCCGGTGGTCAGCGCCATGATGGACGTGTCGGACGGGCTGCTGCTCGACTGCTGGCGCATGGCGCGGGCCAGCCAGGTCACCTTCCGCCTCCATGGCACAGCCATTCCGGTTGCCGCTACGGCGCGGCGAGCCGAGTGCCTGCGCTGGGGCGACGATTACCAGCTGCTGTTCACCGCGCCCGCCGACCGCCCGCTCCCCATCGCCGCAGCCCGGATCGGCTCCGTCGAGGCACGGGGGCGCGCCCCGCTATGCCTCGATGGCGACTGGCTGAACGATCCCGACAGACTGGGATACCAGCACTGAGCGGCTAGATCCGCCCGCTTTTCCACACCACCCGGCCGACGATCTCGATCTCCCCGGCGTCGACCTCCAGCGGCGGATAGGCGAGGTTCTGGCTGAGCAGCGCGAAGCGCCCGCCGCCCTGGGCCGCGACGCGCTTGACCAGCAGGGTCTCGCCCATCCGCACCACGTGGATCCCGTCGCGGAACGGCTGCGGGCGACGATCGACCAGCACCTCGTCGCCGGCGCGCAGCAGCGGCTCCATCGAATCCCCCTCGACCGCGATCGCCGAGAGCATGGTGCCGTCGAGGCCCTGCTCGCGCAGCCACCGGCGGGAGAAGCGGAAGGCATCGAACGGCTCCTCCCCCGCCACGGTTGCCCCCGGCCCGGCCGAAGCCGCCAGGGCCAGCCGCGGCACGTCGATCCAGGCGGCATCGAGCGGCAGGCGGGCGCGCGGCGAATAGGACTTTTCCTCCGCCCCGGCTCCGCCACCCAGTTCGGCCTCGTCAACGCCGAAGAACCCGGCCAGCACCTGCCGGTCCCGCTCCTCGAGCTTGCGCGGACTGCCCTTGCGGATGAACTGCTGGAGATATGTGGGATTGCGTCCGATCATCTCGGACAGGCCGGCAAGGCTGACGCCCTGCCGCTGCGCCAGTTCGAGCAGGCGATCTCTGGGGTTCGACATTGGCTGTCCTCGTTGTCGATGGATTTCCTACATACGCGATGTATTTTTCCTAGACAAGTAGGATTTCACGCGCGACCAATGAGGCATCGGGCGATTCGCCGGGTCGTCCGATCAGCTTGCAACACCAATCGCAGAGGGACGGTATGCTGATCCGCTCGATCGAAAACTTCCTACGCCACACCGGAATGCCCGCGACCAGGTTCGGGCGCCTTGCCGCGCACGATCCGCGGTTCGTGCTGGACCTGAGGATGGGGCGCGAGCCCCGCGCGGGCACGGAAGCGCGGATCAGGGGCTTCATCGCCGGCTACGAGGCGGCTCGCACCGCCGAGGGAGACTGCATCCATGTTCGTTGACACCGCCCGCCCGCGCCCCGGGCGCAGCCACCGCCGGACTCATGCCGATCGCCTGCGCGCCGCCCTGCTCGCGCTGGCGGGGGGCGAGGGCGCAGTGATCGCGCACGAGGAACGCGCCTGGGCCAGCGTCACCTTCGCCGGGGCCCGGCATCGCCTGACCCTCGAGTTCCGCGGCGATGCGGCCGTGGCCGGAGGGGAACGGCTGGTGGCGGAGCTTTCCGAGCACGAGTTCGCCCTGCCCGGCCAGCTGGTCGCCGATGCCGCGCTGCTCGCTGCCGACCACAGCCTGCTGCCCGCCCCGCGCCTGCGGGTCGAGTGCGAACTGCTGCTGCTCGAGGACGGTTGAGCGGTCAGCCTTCCGGCGGGTCGGCGATCATCGCGGTGAAGTCGACCTCGCAAGTGGTCTTGCCCTCAACGCTCGCCTTGCCCCGGAACTTGTACACCCGGCTGCGCTTCTGGACGAACTCAACCTCGAGATCGAGCAGGCAGCCGGGCGTTACCGGGCTGCGGAACTTGGCGTTCTCGATTCCCATGAAATAGACCAGCTTGCCCGTGCCCGCCAGTTCCAGCGTCTCGATGCCGAGGATCGCGGCGGCCTGGGCCATGGCCTCGATCTGGAGCACGCCGGGCATGATCGGCGCACCGGGGAAATGCCCCTGGAAGAACGCCTCGTTGAAGGTGACTGCCTTCACCGCGTGGATGCGTTCGCCCAGCTCGATCGCTTTCACCCGGTCGACCAGCAGCAGCGGGTAGCGGTGCGGCAGGGCCTTGAGCACCTTGCGGATGTCGTAGGCGGTCGCGCCGCCGTCCTCGCTCATGGCCCTGCTCCCCAGCCTGCCGTGCCTCAGCGCCCCTGCGGGGTCTGCTGCTGCTGTTGCTGCGCCGCCTGCTGCGCCGCCTGCTGCTGCGCGGCGGCGACCAGGATCTGCTGCACGGTCTGGTGCGTCGCAACCGTGTCGCGGCGCGGCTGCCAGCCCGCCGGCGGCGTGGTGTTGACCGTCGGCAGGCGGCTGTCGAGCGCCCGCACGATGTCGGTCGTCACATTGAAGCTTTCCGGCGCATACTGGATCGCGTCGGGAGCCACCAGCACCTGGATGTTCTTCTGCTGCAGCACCTGGTTCTGCGCGTTGGTGTAGTCGTTGATGATCTGCTCGATGGCATAGTACTGCGCCAGCGCGATCGGCTGGCTCAGCTGCGCCGCCTGCTGGTCCTTCTGCTGCAGCTGCTGCACCGTTGCCTGGCCGGCCTGGACTTCCTGCTCGGTCAGGTCGCCGTCGTTGTTGGTGTCGAGCTGGCGCTGCAGCTGCGCCATTTCCTGGCGCAGCGTGCGGATCTGCTGGATCTGCGTCGAATAGGTCTGGTCGATCGTCTGGTAGGCGGCGATGCGCGCCGCCGAGCGCACGATCACCGCTTCCGGACTGGCGGTGGCCATGCCGTTGAGCTGCGCCAGCGCAGGGACGGAGAAGGTTGCGGCAGCGGCCAGGACCGTGCCGGCGAGCAGCTTGCGGGAAATGGTCATCAGAATTGGGTTCCTACGTTGAAGGTGAATCGCTTGGTGTCGTCGCCCTCGACCTTCTTGAGGACATGGGCGAAGTCGATCCGGAACGGCCCGAACGGCGAGTTCCAGTTGACCCCCACGCCGATCGAGATGCGCGGGCTGGCGGTATCGCCCAGGAACACCTCGCGGAACGGGCCGATGTTGTTGACCAGCGCGGTGTTGTCAGCCGAGCCGAGGCAGGCGGGCGGGTTGGGGTTGACCGGGTTGGTCACGGTCGAGGATGTCAGCGGCACGCAGACACCGTTCTGCACCTCCGCCGTGTTGATCTGGGTATAGAGCGCGTTGCCGTCTGCATCGCGGATGGGGAAGTTGATCCCGCCCGGGAACGGGCTCTGCTGCAGCGGCGGATCGGTGACGTTGAACAGGGCGCCGATGTCCATGAAGATCGACGGCCGCAGGCCCAGCTCGCGGGCTCCCGAGCCGAGCGGAATCTCCAGCTCTGCGCGGCCGAGATAGTAGGCATTGCCGCCGATCGCGTCGTCCTGCACCCGGTTGCGATCGGTGATGATCAGCGGCAGCGGGTTGGCGGGATCGGGGCTGTCCGGATCGGCCACGATCGGCTGACGCAGCACGCGCGGCCCGACGCCGCGGATGTCGAACCCGCGGAACTGCGGCTCGCCGAGGAAGAACCGGTCGGTCAGGCGGACATCATCGATCCCCGCGCCGCCCCTATCGGACAGGCCCTTGATCCACCCGCCCTCGGCCGAGAGCGAAAAGATGAACCCGTTGAGCACCGGCCAGTACTTCGCCGCGCGGCCGCGAAAGCGCAGGTACTTGACCGAACCGCCCAGCCCGGCGAACTCGCTGGTCAGCGAGACCGCCTCGCCCCGGCTCGGCCGCAGGCGGCTGTCGAGCGTGTCGTAGGCCAGCGTCAGGCCGAGGATCGAGCTGGTCCGCTCGCCGATGGCATCGCACAGGAACCGCCCCGCCAGGAGCGGCTCGCAGGTCCGCACCCCGTCACCGTCGAGATCGGCGAAATAGATCGTCTCGTCGAGCGAGACGTCGTCGTGGTTCAGGGTGTAGCTGGCCACGGCGGAAATGTATTCGGTCAGTGCCACGCCCGCCCGCAGCGAGATGCCGGTCGTGGCCTGCTCGAAGGTGTTGTTGCGGTTGGCGTTGGTGAAGTTGAAGCTGTTGAAGTCGCGCCGGTAGATGTCGATCCCGGCCGAGACGTTGCGGTCGAACACGTAGGGCTCGGTGAAACTGAGGTTGAACGAGCGCGAGAAGCGCGACCAGTTCACCCCCAGGCCGACCGTCTGCCCGCGCCCGCGAAAATTGCGCTGCCGAACCGAGGCGGCAAGGATGAACCGCTCCAGCGAGGAGAACCCGGCCGAGAGCTGGAGTTCGCCGGTCGGCTGCTCCTGCACATTGGCCTCGAGCACGATCCGGTCGGGCGCGCTGCCCTCCTTCTGCTCGATCTCGAAGTTTTCCTGAAAGTAGCCGAGCGACTTGATCCGGGCGCTGGAGCGCTGGACCTGCAGCGAGTTGAACGCGTCGCCCTCGGCGATCCGGAACTCGCGGCGCACGACCTTGTCCTGCGTCAGGGTGTTGCCGTTGACGTCGATCCGCTCGACGTAGACCCGCGGCGCCTCGCGCAGGACGTAGCGGACATCCATCGTCAGCTCGTCCTTGTTGCGGGTGAAGCGCGGCGAGACGTCGGCGAAGGCATAGCCGAAGGTGCCGGCCAGCTCGGTCAGCTGCTCGACCGTGTCCTCGACCGCCTTGGCGTTGTACCAGTCGCCGGTCTTCATCGGCAGCCGGGCGGTCATCGCCTCGCCGTCGAAGTCGCGCAGCTCGCTTTCCACCTGGACGTCGCCGAACTTGTAGCGCTCGCCTTCCTCGACCACGTAGGTGATGATGAAGTCCCGCTTGTCGGGCGTGAGCTCGGCCACCGCGGACACGACGCGGAAGTCAGCATAGCCTTCGGTGAGGTAGAACTGGCGCAGCTTCTGCTGGTCGAAGGCAAGCCGGTCGGGATCGTAGCTGGTGTTGGAACTGAAGAAGCGGGTGAACCGCGCTTCCTTGGTCACCATCTCGCTCTTGAGATCGCCATCGTCGAACTTCTCGTTGCCGATGATGTTGATCTGGCGGACCTTGGACTTGGGGCCCTCGGTGATCTCGTAGACGATGTCGACGCGGTTCTGGCTCAGCTCGACCAGCTTGGGCTCGACCGTGGCGGCGAAGCGGCCCTGCCGCTTGTAGAGCTCGATGATCCGCGCGGTGTCGGCGCGAACCTTGGACCGGGTGAAGATCTGGCGCGGGGCGAGCTTGATCTCGGGGAGGATCTTGTCCTCCTTGATCCGCCGGTTGCCCTCCAGGATGATGCGGTTCACCACCGGGTTTTCGGTCACTTCGATCACCACCGCCCCGCCGTCGTTGCGCACGCTGGCGCTGGAGAACAGTTCGGTGGCGTAGAGATCCTTGATCGCCTGGTCGGCGGCGGTCTGGGTGTAGACGTCGCCCGGCCGCAGGCGGATGTAGGACAGGATGGTCTGCTGCTCGAGCCGCTCCGCCCCGACCACCGCGATCGTGCGGATCACGTCCTGCTGCACCGGCGCGGCGACGGGTTCGGACGCCGGGGCCGGCCCGGCCGCGCCGGGCACCGCATCCTGGGCCACCGCGAGCGCGGGCAGCCCCGACAGGACCGTGCCCCCGAGCAGCGCGATGGCGAAGCGGGCGGCGCGCCGGCCGGTCGGGCCGCTGGAGATTTCGCTGTTGGTCATCGACACGGTGATCCCGTCTAATCCTGTCTGTGCCGTCCGATCCGCCTGACGCACCGGCCGGGCGCGGACAAGTGCCGCCCTGTGCCCGATGCCGCCCATCCAATCAAGCGGTGGCAGGCGTGAACCCCCGTGCTTTTGCCTCGTTCGACCCCGTCACCCGCCGAACACCGGCAGCGTGACGACATCGTTCACGGTGACGAACAGCATCAGCATGAGCACGAGTGCCACACCGGTGCGGAACGCCCATTCCTGACTGCGCGGACCGACCGGCCGGCGGCGGATCGCCTCGGCCGCGTAGAAGGCCAGATGCCCGCCGTCGAGCGCCGGAATTGGCAAGAGGTTGATGAATGCGAGGTTAAGCGAGATGAGCGCCATGAACTCGAAGAACGCGAACGGCCCGAGGCTGAACTGCTCGCCCGAATACTTGGCGATCTTGACCGGTCCGCCAAGCTCGCTGACCGACCGGTCTCCGGTGAAGATCTGCGCCACCCCCGTCACCATCGTGCGGACCAGGTTCCAGCTGTGCTCTGCCGCCATCACCGTGGCCGCCACCGGCCCCTGCCGCTCGAAGCCGACCTCGACCGCCGCCGGAGCCACCCCGATCAGGCCCACGGTCGAGCTGTTGCCGAACTGGTCGGTGAACACCTCGCGGCGCGAGGTGACCGAATAGGTGCGGGTCTCGCCATCGCGCATCACCTCGATCGCGAAGGTCCGGCCGGGATGCAGCAGGATCGCGGCGCGGACTTCGGCGAAATCGGACATCACCTTGCCGTCGATCGCGACGATCCGGTCGCCCACCTCGATCCCCGCCTCGCGCGCGGCGGAGTTCTCGCTGAAGCTGGCGACGGTCAGCTGGCTCTCGGGCTCGAGCGCGACCGGACGACCCAGAACCATGAAGAACGCGGCAAAGATGCCCAGCGCGACCACGATGTTGGTGGCAGGCCCGGCGGCAACGATCAGCGCGCGCTGCCACAGCGGCTTGAAGTGGAAGGCATCGCTGCGTTCGTCCGGCGCGATCGCGGCAAGCGCCTCCTGGTCGGGCACGCTCGCCGGGTTCATGTCGCCCTTGAACTGGACATAGCCGCCCAGCGGCAGGGCGGACAGCTTCCAGCGCGTCCCGCGCCGATCGGTCCAGCCCAGCAGCTCCTTGCCGAAGCCGACCGAGAAGGCCTCGGCCTTCACCCCGAACCAGCGGCCGACCAGATAATGACCGAACTCGTGAACCGTGACCAGCGGCCCCAGCACCAGCAGGAAGCCGAGGATGTACATCCAGAACGGAGGGGATTCGAACACCTCAGGCGATCTCCAGCAGACCCGACGCCTGCGCGCGCGCCTCGCTGTCGATCGCCAGCACGTCGTCGAGCGTCTGCGGCGCGGGCGGAGCGTAGCGGGCCATCGTCTCGGCCACCACTACCGCAATACGGGTGAACGGCAAGTGACCGCGCAGAAAGGCGGCCACCGCCACCTCGTTCGCGGCGTTGAGTACCGCCGGCATGGACCCGCCCGTCCGCGCCGCCTCGCGGCACAGGCGGGTGGCGGGGAAGCGGTCCTCGTCGGGGGCTTCGAAAGTCAGCTGCCCCAGCGCGGCCAGATCGAGCGGCGCGCAGGGTGTGTCCATCCGCTCCGGCCAGGCCAGGCAGCTGGCAATCGGCACCCTCATGTCGCTCGGCCCGAGCTGCGCCAGAGTGGAGCCGTCGCGGTATTCGACCATCGAATGGATGACGCTCTGCGGGTGGACCACGATCCTCAGCCGCTCCAGCCCCACCGGGAACAGGTGCCAGGCCTCGATCAGTTCCAGCCCCTTGTTGAACATGGTGGCCGAATCGACGCTGATCTTGGCCCCCATGTCCCAGTTGGGGTGGGCGATCGCCTGCGCCGGCGTGGCGCGGGCGAGCCGCTCCGCGCTCCAGGTCCGCAAGGGACCGCCGCTGGCGGTCAGAGTGATCGAGCGGACGTGATCGAGGCTGTTGCCCGCGAGGCACTGGAAGATCGCGTTGTGCTCGCTGTCGGTCGGCAGCAGGGTCGCCCCGCCGCGCCCGACCGCCCGCATCAGCACGTCGCCGGCCGCGACCAGCGCCTCCTTGTTGGCGAGCGCGATGTTGCCGCCCCGCTCGGCCGCCGCCATGACCGGTGCCAGCCCGGCGCACCCCACGATCGCGGCCACGGTCATGTCGACCGGCCGCTTCGCCGCCTCGACCAGCGCCTGCGGCCCGCCCGCTGCCTCGATGCCCGAGCCCGCCAGCGCCTCGCGCAGGGCCGGCAGGCACCCCTCGTCGCCGCACACCGCCAGCGCCGCGCCGAACTCGCGCGCGAGCGCAGCCAGCTTGTCGACATTGCCGTTGGCGGTGAGCGCCTCGACCCGCCAGCCGGCGCGGTTGCGGCGAACCAGGTCGAGCGTGGAATCGCCGATCGAGCCGGTCGCGCCGAGGACGGTGATCGAGCGGGTCACGGGTGCATCGCCCACAGCGGCAGCGCGGCGATCGCCACCGGCAGCAGGCCGTCGACCCGGTCGAGCACGCCGCCGTGGCCCGGGATCAGGTTGGCGCTGTCCTTTACCCCCGCGCGGCGCTTGAGCCAGCTTTCGAGAAAGTCGCCCGCCTGCGCCAGCACCGCCAGCGCCGCCCCGATGACGAAGGCGACCGCCAGCATGGGCGAGACGGCTGCCTCGCCCGCGTTCCAGATGAAGGTGCCCGCCGCAGCCAGGCCCGCCGCCACCATTCCGCCGAACAGCCCGGCCCAGGTCTTCGACGGGCTGATGGCGGGCGCGATCCTGGGACCGCCGATGGTGCGGCCGCTGAAATAGGCCCCGGTGTCGGTCGCGATGACCACCAGGATAACCCCCAGCAGCACGGCGACCGGCATCTGCACCAGCGCGCCGGCGGCAAGACCCACATAGGCAAGCCCCGCCAGCAGCGCGGCAACCCGCCCTGCCCCCGGCCGGGTTGCCAGAGTGACCAGCCGGGCCAGTTCCAGCAGGCAGGCCAGCGCCACGCCGATGATGAACAGGTCGAGCCAGGGATCGCCCGCCCACAGCGCTGCCCCCGCCACCGCCAGCATGGCCACCGCCGACAGGGTGCGCACGCCCAGGTCGGACGTCTTCGGCCGCGCCTCACCGCCCGCCATAGCGACGCTCCCGGCCGGCGAACTGGTCCAGCGCCGCGCGCAGCTGCGCCGGGGTGAAATCGGGCCACAGCGTGTCGACGAACAGCATCTCGGCATAGGCGCACTGCCACAGCAGGAAGTTCGACAGGCGCACTTCGCCGCTGGTGCGGATCAGCAGGTCGAGCGGCGGCAGATCGGCGGTGTCGAGATGCGCGGCGATGGTCTGCGGCGTCACTTCGCCCGCCGCCGCCGCCTTCGCGGCCGCGCGGGCGATCTCGTTGTGCGCGCCGTAGTTGAGCGCCACCGCCAGCGTCCTGCTGCCGCCGGCCGTCTGCGCCAGCGCATCCTCCAGCATGGCGACGATGTCGGGTGCCAGCGCGCGCCAGTCGCCGATGATCTTCAGGCGGACGTCGTTGGCGACGAACTCGGGCAGGTCCGATTTGATGAACTTGCGCATCAGGTTCATCAGGTCGTCGACCTCGTCCTCGTCGCGCTTCCAGTTCTCGCTGCTGAAGGCATAGAGCGTGAGGCACTCGATCCCGGTGCCTGCGAGCGAGCGGACAAGCTCGCGCACCGCCTCCACCCCGCGCTGGTGGCCCATCGCGCGCGGCAGGTGCCGCCGCCTGGCCCAGCGTCCGTTGCCGTCCATGATGATGGCGACATGGCGGGGGTGGTTGGCGCTCATAGCCCCGCTCCTTCAGGGGAGGGGCTGGGGTGGGGATTGTGGGGGCGGACTGCGGAGGCATGGCCCCCACCCCCGACCCCTCCCCTGAAGGGGAGGGGGGCCATCACTGGGTGAGGATTTCCTTGACCTTGGCCGCCACCGCCGCATCGGTATCGGCGACATACCTGTCGGTCAGTTTCTGGACATCGTCCTCCGACCGCTTGCGCTCGTCCTCGGAAATTTCCTTCTTCTTCTCGTCTTCCTTGAGCGATTCCATCCCGTCGCGGCGGACATTGCGGATCGCGACCTTGGCCTTCTCGCCATATTCGCCGGCGAGCTTGGCGAGGTCCTTGCGCCGTTCCTGGGTGAGGTCGGGCAGCGGCAGCCGCAGGGTCTGGCCGTCGATCATCGGGTTGAGGCCGAGGTTTGCCTTGGCGATCCCCTTTTCCACCGCGATCAGGTTCGACTTGTCCCACACCTGCACGCTCAGCATCCGCGGTTCGGGCGCAGAGACGGTCGCCACCTGGTTCAGGGGCATCATCGCGCCATAGACCTCAACCACCACCGGATCGAGCAGGCTGGTGTTGGCGCGGCCAGTGCGCAGGCCCCCGAGATCGCCTTTCAGGCTGTCCACCGCGCCCTGCATCCTGCGCTCGATATCGCTCTTGTCGTACTTGGCCATGGTCAGGCTTCCTTCTGCACTACTGTCTGGACGCCCTCGCCCGCCAGCACCCGCGCCAGATTGCCCTTTTCGCGGATCGAGAACACCACGATCGGGATTCCGTTGTCGCGGCACAGGGCGACGGCGGAGGCGTCCATCACCTTGAGATTGTCGGCCAGCACCTTGTCGTAGGTGACCGTGTCGTATCGCACGGCGGCGTGGTTCTTCTTCGGGTCGCTGTCATAGACCCCGTCGACGCTGGTGCCCTTGAACAGGGCGTCGCACTTCATCTCCGCCGCCCTCAGCGCCGCGCCGGAATCGGTGGTGAAGTAGGGCGCGCCCACGCCCGCAGCAAAGATGACCACCCGGCCCTTTTCCAGATGTCGCTCGGCCCGGCGGCGGATCACCGGTTCGCACACCTGGTCCATCGAGATCGCCGACTGGACCCGCGTCGGCACGCCGAGCTGCTCCAGCGCGCTCTGCATGGCGAGCGCGTTCATCACCGTGGCCAGCATACCCATGTAGTCGGCCTGGGCCCGGTCCATGCCCTGCGCCGCGCCGGCCATGCCGCGGAAGATGTTGCCCCCGCCGATCACCAGGCACAGTTCCAGCCCTGTATCCTTCGCCGCCTTCACCTCCTTCGCCAGTTCGAGCACGAAGGCCGGGTCGATCCCGAACTGCTGGTCGCCCATCAGCACCTCGCCCGACAGCTTCAGCAGGATGCGTTTGGCGGAAGGGACGGTCATGGCGGGCAAGAATCCGGTTGCGGCGAGGTGCCGCGCTCCTTAGCCGCTAGGTGGATGAGGCGCAAAGGGGAATGGCGAAGGCTGGCGGCGCGCCTGGCGGGCGTGGCGCTGCTCGTGGCGCTGGGGCTGGCGGCCAAGGCATGGTCGGACACCATGGCCGATCCGCGTGTGGTGGAAACCACCTTCGTCCACAAGGGGCTGCCGCCCGGCAGCGGACCGGTGCGGATCGCGCTGCTGAGCGACATCCACGTGGCCGGCCCCGATATGCCGCCCGAGCGGCTGGAGCGGATCGTCGACCGGGTGAACGCGCTGCGCCCCGACCTGGTGCTGATCGCCGGCGACCTCGTCAGCGAGAAGCGGCTGGCGACGCGGGTCTACACGCCCGCACAGATCGTCGCCCCGTTGGCCGCGCTCGACGCGCCGCTCGGCGTGATCGTCGTCCCGGGCAATCATGACCACTGGTTCGGCTGGCCGGGGCTTGCCGCCGAGCTTGACCGGCACGGCATCATCCTGCTGGCCAATTCCGCCCGCACCGCCGGCCCCCTGGTGATCGGCGGACTGGACGACGACTTCACCGGCCGGGCGGACCTGCGCCGGACGCTGGCGGCGATGGAGCCGCTGGCCGGTGCGCGCGTCCTGCTCAGCCACAGCCCCGATCCGTTTCCCGACGTGCCCAATTCGGTGCCGCTGGTGCTCGCAGGCCATACCCATTGCGGCCAGATCGCCTATCCCTGGGGCGGCGCACCGGCGACCATGTCCGACTATGGCGGACGGTACGCCTGCGGGCGGGTGGACGAGCACGGCAAGACCCTGGTGGTCGGCGCCGGGCTCGGCACCAGCCTGGCTCCGGTGCGGCTGTTCACCCGGCCCGAGGTGTGGCTGGTCACCGTGAGGGCGAAGACCCCCTGAATGCGAAGCGGCCGCCGGACGATCTGTCCGGCGGCCGCCTGCAATACGATCGCGTGGAAGCGGCTCAGCCCTTGACGGCGGCAGCCACTTCGGCGGCAAAGTCGGTTTCTTCCTTCTCGATGCCTTCGCCGAGCTGGAAGCGGACATAGTCCTTGAGCACGATCGTGGTGCCGGCATCCTTGCCGGCCCTGGCCACGACCTCGGCGATCGGGGTCTTGTTGTCCATCACGAACACCTGGCTGAGCAGGGCGTTCTCCTTGGCGAACTTGGCGACCGCGCCGTCGACCATCTTGGCCTGCACTTCTGCCGGCTTGCCGCTTTCGGCCGCCTTTTCCGCCGCGATCTTGCGCTCGCGCTCGATCACTTCGGCGTCGAGGCCGTCGGCGTCGAGCGCCATCGGGAAGGCCGCGGCGATGTGCATCGCCAACTGCTTGCCGAGCGGCTCCAGCACGTCCGCGCCGGCTTCCGATTCGAGCGCCACCAGCACGCCGATCTTGCCCAGGTTCGGGGCAGCGGCGTTGTGCATATAGGGGACCACCACGCCGTTCGCGACTTCGACCGTCTTCATCCGGCGGACCTGCTGGTTCTCGCCGATGGTGGCGACGTTCTCGGTCAGCTTCTCGCCGACCGACCCGCCATCGGGATAGGCCGCGCCCTTGAGCGCCTCGACGTCGTCACCGGACACGCCCAGCGCCACTTCGGTGGTCTTGCGGACGAAATCCTGGAACTGGTCGTTCTTGGCGACGAAGTCGGTTTCCGAGTTCACTTCGACGGCCACCCCGCGGGTGCCCGAGACGGCCACGCCGACCAGCCCTTCGGCGGCGGTGCGGCTCGACTTCTTCTGCGCGGTGGCCAGGCCCTTTGCGCGCAGCGCGTCGACCGCGGCCTCGATGTCGCCGCCGGTCTGCTCGAGCGCCTTCTTGGCGTCCATCATGCCCGCGCCGGTCTTCTCGCGCAGGGCCTTCACGTCAGCAGCAGTGAATGCAGCCATGGTGATTTCCTTCTTGTCTGGATTAAGGGCGCCGGGCCCGGTTGGGGGATGGCCCGGCGCACTAGGGAGGGAGTGTTGCGATCTGGCGACCGCCTGCCGCAGCTCAGGCCTCGGCAGCGACTTCCTCGGCCGGCGGGGCTTCCATGGCGCCGATGTCGGCACCCGAGGCGGCCGCCTTGCCGCCACGTCCGGCGAGCGCGGCATCGCGCACGGCATCGCAATAGAGGCGCACGGCACGGGCCGCATCGTCATTGCCGGGGACGGGGAAGGCGATGCCGCTGGGGTCGACGTTGGTGTCGAGAATGCCGACGACCGGGATCCCGAGCACGTTGGCTTCCTTGATCGCCAGGTCTTCCTTGTTGGCGTCGATCACGAACATCACGTCCGGAATGCCGCCCATGTCGCGGATGCCGCCGAGCGACATTTCCAGCTTCTCGCGCTCGCGGGTGAGCTGGAGGACTTCCTTCTTGGTGAAGCCCGAGGTGTCGCCCGAGAGCATTTCTTCCAGCGACTTCAGACGACGGATCGAACCCGAGATGGTCTTCCAGTTGGTGAGCATGCCGCCCAGCCAGCGGTGGTTGACGAAGTGCTGGCCCGACATGCGCGCGGCTTCCGCGATCGGCTCCTGCGCCTGGCGCTTGGTGCCGACGAACAGCACCTTGCCGCCCGAACGCACGGTCGCCTCGACGAAATCGAGCGCGCGCGCGAACAGCGGCACGGTCTGCGACAGATCGATGATGTGAACCCCGTTGCGCGCGCCGAAGATGTACGGCTTCATCCGCGGGTTCCAGCGGTGGGTCTGGTGGCCGAAGTGCGAGCCGGCCTCGATCAAAGCTTGCATGGTGACGACGGGAGCCGCCATAGGACTGTTCCTTTCCGGTTATGCCTCTGGACAACTGGAACCGCTTGCGGAGACCCCGCCGGCGGCACCGGTATGTGCGCTGCCCATGTGGATTTCGCCACTCCCCGCAGCCCGGACGGCGGCGGAATCGCGGCGATGCGCGGGCCCTTAGCGGGACGAACGGAGAAAATCCACCCTCATTCTGCCGCACTTGGCGCAGCACCGGGCGCAGAATGCGCTTGACCACGCGGAACAAATGTGGAACACGGTTCCTGCCTGCGGAACCGGTTACGTGCAGGCGGCGTTTTCAACCTGATTTCCACAGGCTGTCAACAGGCTTGCGGACAAGCATGAAAGGACGTTCGGCAATGTTGTCCCTGGCTCTGTTCACCCTGTTCGGTCTCGCTGCGGTGGTCGGCCTGCTGGTCGTGGCCGATAGCGCGATCAAGGCGGCGCACGAATGGCGCCGCCTTGCCGGCGAACTGCGGATGATCGCGCTGGCCGCTTCGCTGCCGCCCGCCCGCCGCCCTGCCCACGCGCGGGGCAAGAGCGGGCCGCGCAGCGGCGTGCGGATCAGCCAGGCCGGCTGGCGCGCGGCTGCCTGATCCGGGCGTAGCGCCACAGCGAATAAGGCATCAGCGCAAGATAGCCGGTGCAGATCGCCACCAGCGTCCACCACGGCTCCAGCAGCAGCGCGGCGAAGAACATCCCGGCCAGCGCGATGAACGGCAGGCGCAGGCTGCGCTGCGGCCGGATCAGACCCCAGCTGAGTGTGGCGAGATTCGAGATCATCAGCACCGCTATGGCGACGATCCACACCGCGCTGAGCGCGGGATCGCGGAACGCCTCCTGCCCGGTCGCCATCCACAGATAGAACGGCAGGAAGGCAAGGCCCGCGCCGACAGGGGCCGGAATGCCGGTCAGGAACCCGGCCGATTTGTGCGGCTGGTTGTCGAGGTCGATCCGGGCGTTGAACCGCGCCAGCCGCAAGGCGCAGCAGATCGCGAAGCCGAGCGCGGCGAACCAGCCCAGGCTGGGCAGGTCCTGAAGTGTCCACAGGTACAGGATCAGCGCCGGGGCCATTCCGAACGAGAGCGAATCCGCCAGGCTGTCAAGCTCCGCACCGAAGCGCGACTGCGCATTGAGGAGGCGGGCGATCCGCCCGTCGATCCCGTCGAGCAGGCCCGCCAGGATGATGGCGAAGATCGCCAGCTTCCACTCGCCGCCAATGGCGAAGCGGATCCCCGTCAGCCCCGTACACAGCGCCGCGGCGGTGATCGCATTGGGCAGGACCGCGCGCAAGGTGAGGCCGCGTCCGGCAGACTTCGCCTGCACGTCCTCGTCCTCGGCCGCCTTGGGGCCGAGGCGCGGACCTTCCTCGATCACTGCGCCACGCCCTCGATCAGGCGCTGCTGCCCGATCTCGGCGAGCACGGTCTCACCCGCGATCACCTTCTGCCCGATCAGAACGCGCGAATCGGTGCCGGCGGGCAGATAGACATCGACCCGGCTGCCGAAGCGGATCAGCCCGACCCGCTGGCCGATCGCGAGCAGATCGCCCGGCTTCACGAACGGCACGATCCGCCGCGCGACCAGACCGGCGATCTGCGTGAAGCCGACCGCCACCCCGTCCGCCCGCTCGACCAGGATGTGCTGGCGCTCGTTCTCCTCGCTCGCCTTGTCGAGGTCCGCGTTCATGAACTTGCCCGGGATATAGACCAGCCGCCGCACCACGCCGCCGATCGGCGAGCGGTTGATGTGCACGTCGAACACGCTCATGAAGATGGAGATGCGCGTCACCGGCTCAGAGCCCAGCCCCGTTCCGCCCGCGCCGTCAGGCCCCTGCAACTCGAGCGGAGGCGGGACCTGCGCGATCAGCGACACCAGCCCGTCGGCCGGCGAGACGATCGCCCGCTCGTCCTGCGGAACCACCCGTTCGGGATCGCGGAAGAAGGCGAATACGCCAAGCGACAGGAACGCCAGCGGCCAGGCGATCGTCTCCCACGCGAGGAAAGCCGCCGCCAGACTGGCTGCAACCACGATCAGCCCGTATTTTCGCCCTTCCGGGTGGATGGCGGGCCAGCTCCAGCTGGCATCGCCCCGTCCCCGGTTGTCCATCAATTCACCTGCCATGGGTCCGGACTTAGGGATTGTGCGCCTCTATCACAAGCGCGCAGCAGCGGATTGCCGCCGGGGCATTAAGCCTTTGCTGACCATGTTCGGCTAGGCGGGGCGGATGGAGCGGCAGCTGAACGTTCGGGAACGCTGGGCGGGCGAGGTGCCGATCCTCGTCGCAGCCGCCGCGCTGTTCGCGCTCTCCACCGCCCTGCTCGCGTCGCGCGGGATCGTGCCGGAGCCGGGGCCGATCCTTGCCAACCTCAGGCTCTACTTCATCAGCATCGTCGCGATCGCCAGCCTCGATGCCGGCTGGTCGCTTCTGCGCACCCGTCCGGCCTCGCCGCTGGGACACCTCAAGGCCCGCTACCTCAACCCCGGCGCACGCCGGGTGGTCCTCGCCGGCGCGCCGATGCTGGCGCTGTGCGTGGTGCTGATACCCTACTTCTCGAAGATGAAGGCGGCGATCCCGCTGTTCAACGACTACACCTGGGATCCGGCCTTCATCGCCTGGGACCGGGCGCTGTTCTTCGGCCACGACGCCTGGGAAGTGCTCCAGCCGGTGCTCGGTTTCCCGCTGGTCACGGCCGTGCTCGCCTTTCTGTACCAGGTGTGGTTCCTGCTGCTCTATCCCGGCGTGCTGTGGTTCGCCTTTGCCCGCATCGACCAGGATGTGCGGCGGCGGTTCTTCCTGTCCTACGTGCTCAGCTGGGCGCTGGTCGGGGGCGCGATGGCCACCTGGCTCGCCTCGGTCGGGCCGTGTTTCGTCGGCCCCCTGCTCGGCGATCCGACGTTCGATGCCCAGATGGCCTATCTGGAAGCCGCCGACCGGCAGGTGCCGATCATGACGCTGACGGTGCAGCAGATGCTGCTCGACTGGTTCCACGCCGACACCAACGGCCTCGGCAGCGGTATCACCGCGATGCCGAGTATGCACGTGGCGATCGCCTTCCTGTTCTGGCTCGCCATGCGCCGCGCCGCACCGCGCGCGGCGGGGTGGTTCGGCGCATTCTTCGCCGTCACCTGGGCAAGCTCGGTGCACCTGGCCTATCACTATGCAGTCGACGGGCTGGTGTCGGTGATCGCGGTCGCGGCGATCTGGCGCGCCGGTGGGCTGGTGCTGCGGGCGTGGGACCGCTGGCGGGCGGCTCAGGCGACCTTGCGCACGAACACGGTACCGGCCGAATAGCCCGCTCCGAAGCTGCAGATCAGGCCGGTGTCACCGGCCGCCAGATCATCGCTGTGGCGATGGAAGGCGATGATCGAGCCGGCGCTGGAGGTGTTGCCGTAGGTATCGAGCACCGTCGGGCTCTCGTCCTCGCTCGCCTCGTGGCCGAGCACGCGGTGCGCGATCAGCCGGTTCATCCCGGCGTTGGCCTGGTGCAGCCACAGCCGCCGCAGCGCGTGCGGATCGATGCCCAGCCGGGCGGCCTCGTCGACGATCATCTGCGCGACCATCGGCACCACTTCCTTGAACACCTTCCGCCCTTCCTGCACGAACAGCTTGTCCGGCGTTCCTTCGGTTTCCGGAGTGGCGCGGTTGAGGAAGCCGAAGTTGTTGCGGATGTTGTTGGAGAACACCGTCTTCAGCCGGGTGCCGAGGATGTCCCAGTGCCGGGCGGGCGCAATCGCGGAATCTTCGACCAGCACCGCGGTGGCGACATCGCCGAAGATGAAATGGCTGTCGCGGTCGCGCCAGTTGAGGTGCCCGCTGGTGATTTCCGGGCTGACCACCAGGACCGAGCGGGCATTGCCGGCCCGGATGTAGTCGGCTGCTGTCTGGATTCCGAACGTGGCGGAGGAGCAGGCGACATTCATGTCGAACCCGAACCCCTCTATCCCCAGCGCATCCTGGATCTCGATCGCCATCGCGGGATAGGGCCGCTGCATGTTCGATGCCGCGCACAGCACCGCATCGACATCCGCCGGATCGCGCCCGGCCTGATCGAGCGCGTCGCGCGCCGCGGCGACGCCGATTTCGGCCAGGATCGAGATCTCCTCGTCCGGCCGCTCGGGCCAGCGGGGACCCATGATCGCCGGGTCGAGGATCGGCGCCTTCACCATGACATGGCGCGCCTTGATCCCGCTCGCCTTCTCGATGAACTCGACCGAGCTTGGCTGGAGCGGCGCCATTGTGCCGGCCGCGATCTCCGCCGCGTTTTCGGCGTTGAAGCGCTCGACATAGGCATTGAAGCTGGCGACCAGCTCCGCGTTGGTGATGCTCTCTGCCGGCGTGAACAGGCCGGTGGAGGAAATGACCGGGCGGCCGCTGAGCTGGATCGTGGCGTTCATGGCGCGCCGCGTTACTGCCGTCGCCCGACCGGGGCAAGCAATTCGACACGCGGCGAAGGGTGGTGGACAGGGCTGGATTCGAACCAGCGTACGCTTGCGCGGGCAGATTTACAGTCTGCTGCCTTTAACCACTCGGCCACCTGTCCACACGCCTTGTCAGCTGGGTAAAACGGGGCCGCGCCGGGCGGCTCCACTGCCGAGAGGCGCCCCTTTGGCGAAGCGGCGCTTGCGTGTCAATGGGGCCACTGGCATGGCCCGCGGGATGGACGAACGCAGGACAATCGATGGCCAGGGGTGAGCGCAAGCGGGCCATGCGCGGGCGCGCCGGGCGGATGCAGGGCGGGCGCGGCAGCGGACGGGCCAGCACCGGGCAGGTGCGCCTGTGGGGCCGCCACGCGGTCGAAGCGGCGCTGAAGAACCCGGCCCGCAGCCATCGCAAGCTGTGGGCGACCCGCGAAGGCGTAGAATCGCTCGATGGCGAACTGCCGCACGATTTCCCGCTCGAATATGCCGATGCCGCCGACCTCGCCCGGCTGGTGGCGCGCGACGCACCGCACCAGGGGCTGGTGCTGGAATGCGCCCCGCTGGAAGACGTGTTTCTCGACGAGGTGATGGACAGCGACCCGGCGCGCCCGCTGGTGGTGCTGGACCAGGTCACGGACCCGCACAATCTTGGCGCCATCCTGCGCTCGGCCGCGGCGTTCCATGCCGCCGCCATCGTCACGCAGGATCGCCACGCCCCGCCCGAATCGGGTGTGGTCGCCAAGTCCGCCTCGGGCGCGCTCGAACTCGTGCCGTGGGTGCGGGTGGTGAACCTGGCCCGCGCGATGGAGGACATGGCCGAGGCCGGCTACTGGCGGATCGGGCTCGCCGGCGAAGCCGAGGCGACGCTGGCCGGGGCCCTGCCCGCCGGCCCGGTCGCGCTGGTCCTGGGAGCGGAAGGCGAGGGGATGCGGCACAACATCGCCGGGCACTGCGATGCCCTGGCCCGGCTGCCGATCAGCGATACGATGGAGAGTCTGAACGTGTCCAACGCCGCCGCGATCGCGCTCTACGCGGTTGCCACGCGCAACTGACACCGGGCCACGCGAGGAGGGGAGCAAGAATGAACCGACTGCACGATCTCGAGGGCGCTGCGCGCGCCTTTCTTGCCGGCGGCCTCGCGCTGCTGCTCGCCGGCTGTATGCTCGTTCCCGGCAAGTTCGTCTCCGAACTGGTGCTCATGCGCGACGGCACCTTCACCTACAGCTACGAGGGCGAAATCAACCTGCTGACGATGAGGAAGCTCATGCAGATGGGCGCGACAGGCGAGCAGCCGGCGTTCGTGCCCTCGCCCTGCTACGACGACCAGTCGTTCGAGGAACGCGGATGCACCCCCGACGAACTGGCGCAGCAACGCGCCGAGCACGAGCAAGTGGCCGCTGACCGCGCACGGCGGGACGCCGAGGACGCCGAGCGGATGAAGCAGATGTTCGGGGGGATCGATCCGAGCGACCCGGCTTCTGGTGACGAGCTGGCACGGCGAATCGAGCGCCAGGCCGGGTTCGACCGGGTCGTCCACAAGGGCGACGGGCTGTTCGATGTCAGCTTCCGCGCGGCGAGCCGGCTCGACCATGCCTTCGTGTTCCCGACGTTCGAACAGCTGCCGCTGGGGAACCACTTCGTCTATGCGGCACGGCGCGACGACGGCAGCGTGCGGATCGATGCGCCGGGATTCGCCGGGCAGGGCGCCGCGAACCCGATGCAGGCGATGATGATGGGATTCGACGAAGGCGGCAACCGGAACCCGCTGTCTCCCGCAATGCCGGCACCAGAAGGCACCTTCACCATCGTCACCGACGGTGAGATCCTGGCCAACAACACCGACGAAGGCCCCTCTGCCGGACCGCGAGGGCGGACGCTGACCTGGAAGATCGACCGGAGCAGCACAGTGGCGCCCACGGCCCTGATCGGCCTGGGGCGCTGACCACCGGCACCCGCATCTCGCCCCTGCGCGCCCGATGCCGATGCCGGTGCCGGTGCCGGGGCACCGGCGTTACCGCGCAAGCGTGATCAGTTGACCGAATCCTTTAGGCCCTTGCCCGCCTTGAACTTCGGCTGGCTGCTGGCCTTGATCGGCATCGGCTCGCCGGTGCGCGGGTTGCGCCCCATCGATGCCTTGCGGCGGGCGACCGCGAAAGTGCCGAAGCCCACCAGCCGCACTTCATCGCCCCTGGAAAGGGTGCGGGTGATCGTATCGAACACCGCTTCGACCGCGCTGGCGGAATCGTTGCGGGAAAGCCCGCTGGCCTCTGCGACTGCGCTGATCAGCTCGTTCTTGTTCATTCGTGATACCCCCTCGGATCGGATGACCGGCTGGCAGTGAATCGCCGCCGCGAAGGGGTGCAACTAGAACGCGGTTTTGCCGGCCCTGTCAAAGCGAAACGGCACCGTTCGTCGCGCCCCGCTCCAATTCCGGCCCGGCTCGCCTCAATGCGCCGTGGGCGGCGCGCCGGCAGCACCGCCGGAGGCCTGCGCCGGGGCCGGCTGGCTGGCGAGATCGTCAGCCTCGGTCCATTCGATCGGTTCGGGCACCTCCACCAGCGCGCGGGCCAGCACTTCATCGACGTGCGACACCGGCACGATTTCCAGCCCCTCCTTCACGTTGGCCGGAATCTCGGCAAGATCCTTCACGTTCTCCTCCGGGATCAGGACAGTGGCGATGCCGCCGCGCAGCGCCGCGAGCAGCTTCTCCTTGAGACCGCCGATCGCCAGCACCCGTCCGCGCAGCGTGACTTCGCCGGTCATCGCCACGTCGGGGCGCACCGCGATCCCGGTCAGGGCGGAGACGATCGACGTCACCATGCCGATGCCGGCGCTCGGCCCGTCCTTGGGCACAGCGCCTTCGGGCAGGTGGATGTGGATGTTGCGCCGCTGGAACAGGCTGGGCTTGATGCCATAGGCCGGCGCGCGCGCCTTGACGAAGCTGAACGCGGCGGCGACGCTCTCGTTCATCACGTCGCCGAGCTTGCCGGTGGTCTTGATCTCGCCCTTACCCCCGCCGCTGTTGGGGGTTGTGACGCTCTCGATGGTCAGCAGCTCCCCGCCGACCGAGGTCCAGGCGAGGCCGGTGACGGCGCCGACCTGCGGCTCCTCCTCGCCCATCCCGTGCTTGAACTTGCGGACGCCGGCGAACTCGCCGAGGTTCTCGGGAGTCACCGTGACAGCGCTGTCCTTGCCTTCGAGGATGCGGCGCAGGCTCTTGCGGGCGAGGCGCGCGATCTCGCGCTCCAGCGTGCGGACGCCGGCCTCGCGCGTGTAGTAGCGGATCAGATCGCGCAGCGCCGCCTCGGTGAGGGTGAACTCGCCTTGCGCAAGGCCGTGGTCCTTGATCTGCCGCGGCAGCAGGTGGCGCTGCGCGATCTCGACCTTCTCGTCCTCGGTATAGCCTTCCAGGCGGATGATCTCCATCCGGTCGAGCAGCGGCTGGGGCAGGTTGAGGCTGTTCGCGGTGCACACGAACATCACGTCCGACAGATCGTAATCGAGCTCCAGGTAGTGATCCTGGAACTTCGCGTTCTGTTCGGGATCGAGCACCTCGAGCAGCGCCGAGGCCGGATCGCCGCGGAAATCCTGCCCCAGCTTGTCGATCTCGTCGAGCAGGAACAGCGGATTGCTGGTCCCCGCCTTGCGCAAGTTGGTGACGATCTTGCCCGGCAGCGAGCCGATGTAGGTGCGGCGGTGGCCGCGGATCTCCGCCTCGTCGCGCACGCCGCCGAGCGACTGGCGCACGAACTCGCGCCCGGTCGCGCGGGCGATCGACTTGCCGAGGCTGGTCTTGCCCACGCCCGGAGGGCCGACCAGACACAGGATGGGCCCCTTGATCGTGTTGGTCCGCGCCTGCACCGCGAGATATTCGACGATCCGGTCCTTGACCTTCTCCAGCGCGAAGTGATCCGCATCGAGGATCGCCTGCGCGCGGCCGATGTCCTTCTTGACCTTGCTCTTCTTGCCCCACGGCAGGCCGAGCAGGACATCGAGATAGTTGCGGATCACCGTTGCCTCGGCGCTCATCGGCTGCATCGCGCGCAGCTTCTTGAGTTCGGCTTCCGCCTTGGCCCTGGCTTCCTTGCTCAGCCTGGTCTTGGCGATCTTCTCGGCGAGCTCGGCCAGCTCGTCGCCGTCATCCGACCCGCCAAGCTCGCTCTGGATCGCCTTGAGCTGCTCGTTGAGATAGTATTCGCGCTGGGTCTTCTCCATCTGCCGCTTCACCCGGCCGCGGATCTTGCGTTCGACCTGGAGCACCGACAGCTCGCCTTCCATGAAGCCGAGCGCCATTTCCATCCGCTTGAGCGGATCGGCCTCGGCGAGCAGCGCCTGCTTGTCCGCGACCCTGATCTGGAGCGCCGCCGCGACCGCGTCGGCAAGCTGGCCGGCGTCGTCGATCTCGCCCAGGCTGTCACCCGCCTCGTCGGCCAGCTTCTTGTTCAGCTTGGCGTATTCGCCGAACTGCTGGACCAGCTGGCGCATCATCGCGGTCACTTCGCTCCCGCCGGCGGTATGCGGCTCGAGCGGCTCGAGCGTGGCGCTGACATAGCCGTCGTGCGCCGCCAGCCCGCCCAGGCGGGCCCGCCCGGTGCCCTCGACCAGCACCCGCACGGTGCCGTCGGGCAGCTTGAGCAACTGGAGCACCTGGGCGATGACGCCGGTGTCGTAGAGGTCGTCGCCGTCCGGGTCGTCGCAGCCGGGATCGAGCTGGGCGAGGAGGAAGATCTCCTTGTCGCCCTCCATCGCCGCCTCGAGCGCCGCGACCGACTTGTCGCGCCCGACGAACAGCGGCACGACCATGCCGGGGAAAACGACGATATCGCGCAGGGGAAGCAGGGGGAGGGTCTGTGTCATGGCGCGAATATGGGAAGCGCCGCGGGCCCCTGCAACGGCCCGCCGCGGCTTAGCTGTGCACAGCCGGGCCGCAGCGGGAAGCGTTCAGGTGCGGAAGCCGGGGTCGATCCGGTCGAGCTTGCGCAGCAGGGCCGGCCAGGCGAGCCCGTTGGCGATCATGCCGATGCCGGCGGGCGGGGTCTGCGCCTTGACCTTTTCCGGCGTGCCCTGGGGCGGCGTGTTGAGGCTGTCGAGGCCCGCCGCGAGCATCCTGACCTGGGCGTCGCAGGCGCGTTCGAGAAAATAGAGCCGCAGGAAGCATTCCCCCACCGTCCTGCCAATCGCCAGGGTGCCGTGGTTGCGCAGGATCATGACGTGCTTGTCGCCCATGTCCTCGACCAGCCGCTCGCGTTCCTCGAGGTCGGTCGCGATGCCCTCGTAGTCGTGGTAGGCGATGTCCGAACCGGCGATCATCGAGGTCTGGGTGTGCGGCAGCAGGCCGAACTCCATCGCGCTCACCGCCTGCCCGGCGGGCGTGTGCAGATGCATCACCGCATGGGCATCCTCGCAGTTCATGTGCAGCGCGGAATGGATGGTGAAGCCGGCCGGATTGACCGGGTGGCTGGTCGGGATCACCGGCATCCCCTCGACGTCGATCTTGACCAGCGAGGAGGCGGTGATCTCCTCGAACATCATGTCGTAGGGGTTGATGAGGAAATGATGCTCCGGCCCCGGCACCCGGGCGGACAGGTGGGTGAAGATCAGGTCATCCCAGCCGTAATGCGCGACCAGGCGGTAGGCGGCGGCCAGATCGACCCGGACCTTCCATTCCTCCTCGCTCACGCTGGCGCGGACGTGCTCGTCGCTGCCGGTGCCGTTGTCGTTCATCAAAGTGGCCACTGCCGCCTCTCCTCAGGTTGCCTTTCGCCACCGTTATCACGGCGCGGAGGTGAATCACATCCCCGGCAGCTTGAACCCGGCGGGCAGCGGCAGACCGCCCTGCATCTTCTGCATCTCCGCGTTGGAGATCCGGTCGGCCTTGTCGCGCGCGTCGTTGAAGGCGGCGGTGACGAGGTCCTCGACGATCTGCTTCTCCTCCGGCTTCATCAGGCTCTCGTCGATGGTGACGGCCAGGATGCGGCCCTTGGCGGTGGCGCGGACCCTGACCATGCCGCCGCCGGCCTGGCCTTCGACCTCGAGCGCGTCGAGCTTCGCCTGCATCTCGTTCATCTGCGACTGGATCGTTTCGGCGGCCTTCTGCGCCGCCTGGATCATTTCTTCCATCGATTGCATCGTTCGGGATCCTTGGGTTGATTAGCGGCGCAGGGCGCGCTGGCCGCTGGCGGGGGATGCGGGCTCCTCGACGAACTCCGCTGCGGGAAAGGCCTCGAGCGTCGCCATGACCAGCGGATGCCGGCGCATCATGGCCGTGGCGGCTTCGCGCGCGTTCTGCTCCGCCTCGGCGAGCGAGGGCGCGGCCGGATCGCTGCATTCCTCCACCTGCCAGCGGACGCCGGTGGCGGCGAGGAGCGCGTCGCGCAGCTGCGGGGCGATGTCGTCGCGGAAATGGGCCGCGCGGGCATACCGCAGCCGGCCCTCGCCCAGCTCGACCACCCGCACCTGCATCCGCATCAGACTGGCGGCGAAATGACCGCCGGCCTGCTCCACCCGCTCGACCAGCGCGGGCCAGTCGGGCATGGCAGCAGCAGCTTGCGGCGCGCCCGCACCGGCGGCGACAGGCGCAGCGCCCTGCGCCGCGATGCCGCCGGCAGCCAGCTCCTCCAGCCGCCGTGCGAGCGCCCCCGGATCGGGCAGGTCGGCGGCATGGAGCACCCGCAGCAGGGCCATGCGCGCGGCGACCAGCGGGTCCGGCGCGCTGCGGACCTCGTCATAGCCCTTGAGCAGCAGCTGCCACAGCCGGTGCAGCTGGCCGGGCGCGAGCTGCCCGGCCCATTCGCTCAGCTCCGCGCGCTCCTCCGCAGTGCTGCCCTGCCCTTCGCCGCCGCTGACCCGCGCCAGCGTGATCCGGTGGACCAGGTCCATCAGCCCGCGCATCAGCGCCAGCGGCTCGACCCCGAGCGCGTACTGTTCGTCGAGCGCGCCGATGACGCCGGGCGCGTCCCCGGCGAGCACCAGGCCGAGCAGGCGGCGCTGCGCGCCCTTGTCCGCCAGACCCAGCATCTCGCGCACCTTGCCTGCCGTGACCACGCCGCCCCCGTCGAGGTCGGCGTGCGCGATCGCCTGGTCGAGGATCGACAGTCCGTCGCGCACCGAACCCTCGGACGCCGCCGCGATCATGTGCAGCGCCTCGTCTTCCGCCCGCACCCCCTCCTCGGCGCAGACCCAGGCGAAATGGCGATGAAGCGCCTCGGTCGGGATCCGCCGCAGGTCGAACCGCTGGCAGCGGCTGAGGACAGTGACGAGCAGCTTCTCGACCTCGGTGGTGGCGAACAGGAACTTGACGTGCGGCGGCGGCTCCTCGAGCGTCTTGAGCAGCCCGTTCCAGGCCGGTTTCGACAGCATGTGCGCTTCGTCGATGATGTAGATCTTGTAGCGCGCAGAGACCGCAGCATAGCGCACGGCCTCGATGATCTCGCGCACGTCGTCGATCCCGGTGTGGCTCGCCGCGTCCATCTCGATCACGTCGATGTGGCGGCCCTCGGCAATCGCCAGGCACGGCTCGCACTGGCCGCACGGGTCGATAGTCGGGCCGCCCTGCCCGTCCGGCCCCACGCAGTTCAGCGCCTTGGCGATGAGACGCGCGGTGCTGGTCTTGCCCACTCCGCGCACCCCTGTCATCAGGAAGGCGTGGGCCAGCCGGTCGCGCCTGATCGCGTTCGCCAGCGTCTGGACCATGGCGTCCTGCCCGATCAGCTGGCTGAAGGTCTGCGGACGATACTTGCGCGCAAGCACGCGGTAGGGCTGGCTTGCGGGTGGAGCAGCAGCAGCAGCAGGCGGGGGTGAAGGCGCGGGCGCAGGATCGCCGAACAGCGCGTTCTGCCCGGCCGCCTCCAGCTCGGCAGCGGTCGGCTTCGCCTCGCCTTGCTCCCCCTCGGCCCAGGGCGGGCTGTCGTTGTCCGGTGAATCACCCATGGCCCCAATCTAGGAGCGCACGCGCCCGCTGTCGAATGCCGGCGGGCGATCGTGGCGGGGAAAAAGAAAAAGGAGCCGGGCGACCCGCTGCCATCCGTTGTGGCTGCTTCCTTCCGGACCTGACCAGGTTGGCGGACGCGAACGTCCACCCGACTCCCGGGGCGGCATATGGCGCTTGCGGCGCGGCTTGGCAAGGCTGCGTTGGGCGCACGGCCGCTCCCTTGCACCTGCGCCTTCCTCTGCTAAAGCGCCGCCAACCTTTTCCAGCAGCGAGCGGGGCACCCATGCAGAAAATCAAGGTCAACAACCCGGTCGTCGAGCTCGACGGCGACGAGATGACGCGGATCATCTGGCAGTGGATCCGCGAGCGGCTGATCCTGCCCTATCTCGACATCGACCTCAAATACTACGACCTGTCGATCGAGAACCGCGACGCCACCAACGACCAGGTGACGGTCGATTCCGCCAATGCGATCAAGCAGCACGGCGTCGGCGTGAAGTGCGCCACGATCACGCCCGACGAGGCGCGGGTGGAGGAGTTCAGCCTCAAGAAGATGTGGAAGAGCCCCAACGGCACGATCCGCAACATCCTGGGCGGGGTCGTCTTCCGCGAACCGATCGTGATCGAGAACGTGCCCCGGCTGGTGCCGGGCTGGACCGATCCGATCGTGGTCGGCCGCCATGCCTTCGGCGACCAGTACCGCGCCACCGACACGCTGATCCCCGGCCCGGGCAAGCTGCGGCTGGTGTTCGACGGCGAGGACGGCACCAAGCTCGACCTCGACGTGTTCGATTTCCCCAGCGCCGGCGTCGCCATGGCGATGTACAACCTCGACGATTCGATCCGCGACTTCGCCCGCGCCAGCTTCAACTACGGCCTTTCGCTGGGCTGGCCGGTCTATCTCAGCACCAAGAACACGATCATGAAGGCCTACGACGGGCGCTTCAAGGACCTGTTCCAGGAGGTGTTCGACACCGAAGGCTTCGCCGAGAAGTTCAAGGAAAAGGGCATCGTCTACGAACACCGCCTGATCGACGACATGGTCGCCTCCGCGCTCAAGTGGTCGGGCAAGTTCGTGTGGGCGTGCAAGAACTACGACGGTGACGTCCAGTCCGACACCGTGGCGCAAGGGTTCGGCTCGCTCGGCCTGATGACCTCGGTGCTGATGAGCCCCGACGGCAAGACCATCGAGGCCGAAGCCGCGCACGGCACCGTCACCCGCCACTACCGCCAGCACCAGCAGGGCAAGGCGACCTCGACCAATCCGATCGCCTCGATCTTCGCCTGGACCCGGGGGCTGATGTATCGCGGCAAGTTCGACGGGACCCCCGACGTGGTGCGGTTCGCCGAGACGCTCGAGCGGGTCTGCATCGAGACGGTCGAGGGCGGTCAGATGACCAAGGATCTGGCCCTGCTGATCGGCCCCGAGCAGAGCTGGATGACCACCGAGCAGTTCTTCGAGGCGATCGTGCAGAACCTCGAGAAGGAAATGGCCGGCTGGGCCTGACCACGCGCCCGAACGCCACCTGAAGCCCTCCGGCAGCGATGCCGGGGGGCTTTTCCTTCCGCACGCCTTGGCAGCGCGGCGGAACGGCGGCTAAGGGTGGCCCATGGCCGGAGAACTCGCCCCTTCGCCGATGCTGTCCGACGCACTGGTGATCCTGGGGGCGGCGGGGATCGTCATCCCGGTGTTCGCCCGGTTCCGGGTGACGCCCGTGATCGGGTTCATCCTGATCGGGATCGCGGTCGGCCCGTTCGGCCTGGGCAAGCTGGTGCTGGAGCACCCCTGGCTCAGCCACGTGACCATTTCCGATCCGCAAGGGCTCGAACCGTTCGCCGAGTTCGGGATCATCCTGCTGCTGTTCGCGATCGGTCTGGAGCTGTCGTTCAACCGGCTGTGGACGCTGCGGCGGCTGGTGTTCGGGCTGGGCGCGATGGAGCTGCTGATAATCGGCGCCTCGCTCGCCGCGGTGCTGGCGATGATGGGCCAGTACTGGACCGGGGCGATCGCGCTGGGCCTGGCGCTGGCGTTTTCCTCCACCGCCATCGTCCTGCCGATCTCGGGCACCTCCTCGCCGGTCGGGCGCGCGGCGCTGTCGATGCTGCTGTTCGAGGACATCATGATCGTGCCGATCGTGTTCATGCTCGGCGCCATGGCACCCCATGCCCAGGAGGCGGGGTGGGACGGGCTGATCGACACGCTGTGGCAGGGGCTGCTGGTCATCGTGCTGCTGCTGGTGGTCGGCCGGCTGGCGCTGCCGCGGCTGTTTGCGCAGGCCGCCCGGACCAAGAGCCCCGAGCTGTTCCTCGCCGCCTCGCTGCTGGTCGTGATCGGGGCCAGCCTCGCCACGGCTGCGACGGGCCTGTCGCCGATCGTGGGCGCGCTGATCGCCGGACTGCTGATCGCCGAGACCGAGTACCACAGCGAGGTCGAGGCGATCATGGAGCCGTTCAAGGGGCTCGCGCTGGGCGTGTTCCTGATCACGGTGGGCATGAGCATCGACCTGGTGACGGTGTGGCAGAACCTGTGGATGATCGCAGCCGCGGTGATCGGGGTGCTCACCTTCAAGGCGCTGGTCACGATGGGCCTGCTGCGGATGATGGGCGCGCGGCGCGGCACCGCCGCCGAGACCGGCATCCTGATGGCGAGCCCTTCGGAGACCACGCTGATCGTGCTGGCGGCGGCCAGCTCGGCCATGCTGATCCAGCCGGGCACGGCGCAGTTCTGGCAGATCGTCACCGCCATCGGACTGACGGTCACGCCCCTGCTGGCCCGGCTGGGCCGCGTCGTCGCCCGCCGGGTGGAGCCGGTCGCCGAACTGACCGAGGAGGACAGCGGCGAGCCGGCCGTGATCGTGGTCGGGATCGGCCGGGTCGGGCGGCTGGTGGCGGATATGCTGTCGGTCCACAAGCGCAGCTATCTCGCGATCGACACCGATGCCGACCTGATCGAACGGGCCAGGCGGCAGGGCTACCGCGCCCGGTTCGGCGATGCCACGCGGGCGGAGGCGCTCAGCCGCCTCGGCGTCGGCGGCGCGCCGGCCGTGGTGCTGACCATGGACGAGCCGGTGCTGGCGCAGCGGATGGTCGCCAAGCTCCGCAAGCAGTATCCCGACCTGCTGATCGTCGCGCGGGCCCGCGATGCGGATCACGCCGCCGCGCTCTACCGCGCCGGGGCGAGCCACGCCGTGCCGGAAACGCTGGAAAGCTCGCTTCAGCTGTCCGAAGCGGTGCTGACCGACATCGGGGTGGCGGTCGGCCCGGTGATCGCCTCGATCCACGAGAAGCGCGACGAGTTCCGCGCCCAGATCGAGCGCGACGGAATGCTCGACTATCGCCCCAAGCTGCGGACCGGAACGGCAAGACCCGACAGCGCCGGCTAGCTCGTCGGCAGAGCGCGGAGGCTCAGACGATGCGGCGCGCGTCGGGGAAGGCGCTGCTCAGCGGCTCCCACCAGCGGCCTGGCTCGCCGGCACGGTCGAGCACCACGATGCACCCGCCGAAGCCGCCGCCGGTCTGCCGCGCCGCGACCGCGCCGTGCCGCTCGATCAGCGCCACCTGCGCGTCGATCGCCGGGGTGGTGATCGCCAGGTCCCGGCTGATCGAGCGCTGCCCCTCGCGCATGGCGGCGCCGAAGGCGTCGATGTCGCCGCGCTTGAGCTGCGCGAGCGCGGCGCGGGTGCGGCGGTCCTCGCTGATGACGTGGCGCGCCCGCGCCGCCAGCGGCGGCGGCAGGCGTTCAGCGGCGGCGAGATCGGCCTGGCACAGCTGCTCGACACCGAGCAGCCCGGCAGCGGCGAGGATCTCGTCGCGCCGCTCCTTGTAGCGTCCGTCGGCCAGTTCGCGGCTGACCCCGGAATGGACGATCGCCACACTCCAGCCCGGCGGCAGGGGCACGGCCTCGAACGCGAGCGTCCCGGTGTCCAGCGCAAGCACCTGCCCCGGAGCCGCGAGCGCCACCGCCATCTGGTCCATGATCCCGCACGGCACACCGATAAACTCGTTCTCGACCTTGCGAGCCTCGACCGCCACCTCGGTTGGCGAGGTGCCTTGCGGAGCCAGCATCCGCAGGACGCCGACGATCACCGCCGCCGAAGTCGACAGGCCCGAGCCGTGCGGCACGGTGCTGTCGAGCGCGACGTCGAACCCGCCTTCCCCCGCCCAGCCCAGTGCCCGCGCCCGCGCCAGGCCACCGGCGGCATAGTCCGACCAGTGCCCCTGCGCTCTGCCGCCGATCGGGCGGAGGGTGGTGCCCTCGAACTGGGCCGAGGCGATCCGGTCGTGGCCCAGCCCGTTGGCCGCGAGCGCCAGGCGCACCTCCAGCGCCAGCGCCATCGGCAGCACCAGCCCGCCGCTGAAGTCGGTCCATTCGCCCAGCAGGTTGACCCGTCCGGGCACCGCGACTTCGGCGGAAGGGGCAGAGCCGAACCGGTCGGTGAACAGGGTCTGCATGGTCATGCCTCCCGCAGCGCCAGGGCTGCGGCCTCGGGGGCGACGTCGACGGTGAACACACCGGTCGATTGCTCGACGCCGGCGAGATATTTCAGCCGCTCGGCGCTGCGCAGCAGCGGATAGAACTGCACCGTCAGGTGGAAGTGCGCCTCCGCCCCCGCCGGCGCGCCGTGGAAGGCCATCATGTAGGGCGTCGGACGGCCGAACATCCGGTCGTAGCGGCGGCAGCAGTCGCCCATCAGCGCCGCGACGTCCTCCAGCTCGGCAGCGGTCAGGTCAGTCAGGCGCGCCCGGCGCGCAAGCGGGGCGATCCAGCACTCGTAGGGAAACCGGGCGAAGGGGGGCACGAAACTGGCAGCGCTGGCGCGCGAGACCACCCGCGCAGCCTCGCCCCAGCGGTCGAGCTCGCGCCCGAGGTCGTAGCCGGCGGCAAACGCCCGCGCCGCCGCCTGCTGCGGAGCCGGGACGAACGGGAAGGCGTAGATCTGCCCGTGCGGGTGGTGCAGCGTCGCGCCGACCTCCGGCCCGCGGTTCTCGAACGGGAGAACGAAGCGCGCGCCCTGCTCCAGATGGTGACGGCAGCGGTCGGCCAGTGCCTCCAGCAGCAGGACGCGGCGGTCGCTCTCCAGCGTGCCCATGTTGGCCAGCGGATCGGTGGTGTAGACCACCACTTCGCACGCCCCCTGTGCGGGCGCGGTCTGCCAGGGCAGGTCCGGAGCCGGCTCCGCCTGGTCGCTGAGGCCGGGAAAGCGATTCTCGAACACCGCCACCTCGAACCGGGTGAACGGGATTTCGGTCAGAGGTCCGCCGGGGCTGGCCGCGGCGAGCGGGTTGTCCCCGCCGGTGGGCGCGAAAGTGCGGCTCTGCCGCCGCGGGCTGACCACCAGCCATTCCTGCCGCAGCGGGTGGAACCGCAGATGCGCGCCGCCGGGCTCGTAGCCGACGATCTCGTCGAGCGGCGCGGCATCGTGGTGCTCGCGGCCGTAGAGCCACAGCGAGCGGCCATCGGACTTGCGATGGTGGCGCACTTGGAGCGGGTGTTTCGCTGCCGTCACAGGTTAACTCATTCCTTCTTGCGTGTGTCAGGGCAAGTCCGGCTGGGCCCCGGCGCCGCCAGCGGGCGCGGAGCGGGGTCAGTCCGCGCCGGCGACCGCTGGCCAGCCGTCGCGCCACACCAGCCGGTCGATCAGCATGATCCGCCGGGTGTTGATGTCGGCATCGGGTTTCGAGCGCGGCCGCGCGGTGTCGACCGCGTGGTAGACGATCAGCTGCTCGCCCTCCGGCGTCTCGATCACTGCATTGTGGCCCGGCGCGAGCCAGCCGGGCGATTTCTCCAGGATCACCCCGCCGTTGTCGGGCTTGACCTCGAACGGGCCGGTGGCGCTGCGCGAGCGCGCCACCATGACAGCATAGTGCGCCTTGGGGCCGCAGCAGTTGTCGCCGGAGAAGAACAGGTAGTACCAGCCGTCGCGCCTGATCACCCAGGCCCCCTCGACCAGCCGCCGGTAGTTGGCCGGATCGTCGGTCGGCTCCACCGCGACCAGGTCGACCGGAGCGCTGCCCGACGCGAACCCCATCCGGTCGGGTGCCAGTTCCTGCACCTTGATCGGCCCGAACCCCGAGCCCCAGTAGAGCAGACGCTTGCCGGTGGCGGGATCGTCGTAGGCCATCGGGTCGATGTTGACGAAGCCCTCGCCGCACAGCAGCGGGTGCCCCATGTCGATGAACGGGCCTTCCGGCCGCTCTGCGCTGGCCACGGCCAGGCACAGGCCGCGGCTGCTGTCCGACAGCGCCGCGTCGGGCTTGGCCGAGTAGTAGAGCAGGTAGCGCCCGTCGGCGTGCGCGACATGGGGAGCCCAGAAGTCCTGCGTCTGGCTGGCCCATTGCGGTTTGACCGGCAGCGCGTCCCCGCGATGCTCCCACCTGACGAGGTCGCGCGAGCGGGCAATCTGGATGTTGTGCATCCGGCCATCGGTCTCGCCCTGGGTGGCATAGGCATAATAGTACCCGTCAGCGGCCTTGAGCACGGCGGGATCGGGGAAGTCGGCATCCAGCGCCACGAACGGCCCGTCAGGGATCATCGCCGGCGGGGTGGTGGCGCAGCCCCCCAGCAGGAGGGCGGCGACGAGAGGCAGCAGGCGGGTCACGGGCATCGATCCTCTGACAGGTCGAAAGTCCAGCCGATGACCTTGCGGTAGGTCTGGCCGGGGTCGAGGCGGATGGAGGGGAAATGCGTCTGGTTGGCGGCATCGGGGAAGCCCTGCGGCTCGAGCGCGACGAAATCGCCCATCCGGGCGAGGACATCGCCGTGCCCGGCAACGGTGCCGTTGAAGAAGTTGCCCGAATAGAATTGCAGGCCCGGCTGGTCGGTGTCGATCGTCATCCGGCGGCCGCTGAGCGGATCGAACAGCCGGGCGCATGGCCCGGCGGCGACCGCTCCGGCCGGACCGAGCACCCAGTTGTGATCGTATCCCTGCCCGATGCACAGTTGCGGCTCGCCGGCGCAGCGGACCCGCTCGCCGATCCGGCGGGGCTGGCGGAAATCGAACGCGGTGCCTGCGACCGGGCGCAGCTCGCCGGTCGGGATCAGGTCCGGCCCGACAGGCAGGTACTGATCGCCGGCGATGGTCAGCCAGTGGCCCATCGCCGAACGTCCGCCCTGCGCCCCGGCAAGGTTCCAGTAGGCGTGGTTCGACAGGTTCACCAGCGTCGGGGCATCGGTGGTGGCGCGGTATTCCACGCTCAGGCGGTCGTTGCCGTCGAGGCGGTAGGTGGCGGCCACCTCGAGCCGGCCGGGAAAGCCCTGGTCGCCGTCGGGGCTGGTGTGGCAGAACGTCACCCGGTCCTCGCCCAGGTCGCCGATCCGCCAGTTGGCCTTGTCGAACCCGCAGGCACCGCCGTGAAGGGCATTGCCCCCCTCGTTCGCCGCGAGCGGGAAGACGCGCCCGTCGAGTTCGAACCGGGCACCGGCGATCCGGTTCGCCACCCGGCCGACGGTCGCGCCGGCAAACTGCGGCGCATCGAGATAGGCTTGCAGGGTGGCATGGCCGTAGCTTATCTCGTCGAGGCGGCCCTGCCGGTCGGGCGCGCGCACCGACTGGATCGCGGCCCCGTAGGAAATCAGCCGGACCGCGATCCCCCCGGGCCGCGCGAGTTCGATGGCGACCACGTCCTCGCCCGAGGGAAGCTGTCCGAACAGCTGCCTGCTTGCCTTGACTGCCGCCATTGCCCCGTTCGCGCTCCTTGCTTGGTCCTATTTATATGATTATATCGCCGCACAGCAAGCACCGAACCGCCCGGAGACCCGAATTGCACAGATTGCTCGCCAGTTTCGCAGGATCGCTGCTGGCGCTGGCGGCCGGCGGCCCCGTCGCGGCGCAGCCCGATCCCCCGTTCGTGCCGGTTTTCGAAACCGACTTCCCCGACCCGGCCGTCCTGCTCGATAACGGGGAGTTCCTGGCCTACGCCACCAACGCGCTGGGCGACCGGGCCAATGTCCAGATGGCGCGATCGAAGGATCTGGTGAACTGGCAGCTCGTCACCGACGGCGAGCGCCTGCACGATGCCATGCCGGTGCTGCCCCCATGGGCGAAGCCGGGCTGGACCTGGGCCCCCGAGGTGATCCGCACCGGAACAGGCTACGTGCTCCATTTCACCGCGCGCGACCGGGAAAGCGACCTCCAGTGCCTGGGTGCGGCGTTCAGCACCAGCCCGCTGGGGCCGTTCGTCTCCACCGCCACCCGGCCGCTGGTCTGCCAGACCGAACTGGGCGGCACGATCGATTCGCACCCTTTCCGCGATGCCGACGGGCAGCTCTACCTCTACTACAAGAGCGATGCCAACAACCCCCGGTTCGGCAAGGAAACCGACATCTTCGTCCAGCGCCTCAGCGACGATGCGCTGTCGGTCAGCGGCGAGCCGGTGGCGCTGCTGCGCAACGATACCGAGTGGGAAGCGCACGTGATCGAGGCCCCGACCATGGTGCGCCGGGGCGAGCGCTACCTGCTGTTCTTCTCCGCCAACCATTTCGGGTGGGAGACGCACCAGCGCCTGTCGCCCTATGCCATGGGCTATGCGGTCTGCGCCGGCCCGATGGGCCCCTGCACCGACGCGCCGGAAAACCCGATCCTGCACAGCTACAACGACCGCGAGGCCGGCTGCCTGAGCGGGCCCGGGCACCAGAGCGTGTTCTCGGTCGGCGAGCGCCAGTTCGTCTCGTTCCACGCCTGGTCCGCCACCAGGGGCTGCCGCCGTGCGGACAAGGGACGCTATCTCTACATCGCGCCGCTGCTGTGGGAAGGCGACACGCCGCGGCTGGGGGTCAGTCTGCGCCCGGCCGAGGGGAGGCAGCGCAGGCCCGCGCGATGAACTCCGCATGGGCGGGCATGGTCTCCGCCATGCGGCGGTAGCTCAGCCTCATCTTGTCCAGCGCGTCGGCCGCCAGCGCCGGGTCGACCGCCTCTGCCGCAGGCTCGACCGCTTCCGGCCGCACCCCCTGGCCGAGCAGGACCGCGACCCAGCTGGCCGTGCCGAACAGTTCACGCCCCTCGCGGAACAGCCGTCCCTTGCTCCGCCACAGCTCCAGCCTGGCGGCCAGGCTGTCGGGCAGGGCCATGGTGCGGCAGTGATTCCAGAAGCCGGAATCGCTCCGCCGGGTGGCGTGGTAGTGCAGGATGACGAAATCGCGCACGTCCTCGAACACCTCGGCCATCTGCCGGTTGTACTCGGCCCGCTCGGCCGGATCGAACCGGCGGTCGGGGAACAGCGCCAGCAGCTTGGCGATGCCGCTCTGGATGAAATGGATGCTGGTCGATTCGAGCGGCTCGATGAACCCGCTCGACAGCCCCAGCGAGACGACGTTGGCGTTCCACGCCAGCCGCCGGCGGCCGGCGGTGAAGGACAGGTGGCGGGGCTCGCCCAGCACCTCGCCCTCGAGGCTGGCGAGCAACGCGTCCTCGGCCTGCTCGCGCCCGAGATGCGCGCTCGAATAGACCAGGCCGTTGCCGATCCGGTGCTGCAGCGGAATGCGCCATTGCCAGCCGGCCGCGCGCGCGGTCGAGCGGGTGAACGGATCGGGCGGCCCGGCGAGCGCGCAGGGTGCCGCCACCGCGCGGTCGCAGGGCAGCCACTGGCGCCAGTCCTCGTAGCCGGTGGCGAGCTTGCCTTCGATCAGCAAGCCGCGAAAACCGGAGCAGTCGATGAACAGCTCGCCGGCAATCGTCCGTCCGTCCGCCAGCGCTAGCGAGCGGACGTGGCCGCTTTCTGCGTCCAGCTCGGCATCGACGATCCTGCCCTCGATCCGCTGCACGCCGCGCCCTTCGGCGACGCGGCGCAGGAATTGCGCGTAGAGCCCGGCATCGAAGTGGAACGCGTAGCCCAGCTGCGACAGCGGCAGGCGGGCATCGGGGCCCGGCCGCGCGAACCGGCCCAGCCCGGCGGCAACCGCGCTCATCGACCATTCGGCGATGTCGGGCAGCTGGCGACGCTGCGCCTCGCGCAGGTAGAGCTGGTGGAAGTGAACTCCGCGGAAGTCCTGCCCGTAGGGGCCGAAGGGGTGGAAATAGCGCTCGCCCGGCGCGCCCCAGTCGACGAACTCGATCCCCAGCTTGAAGGTCGCCTTGGTGGCGGCGAGGAACGCGTCCTCGTTGATGTCGAGCATGGCGTTGTAGGCCATGATCGGCGGGATGGTCGCCTCGCCCACGCCGACGATGCCGATCTCGTCCGATTCGACCAGCACGATTTCCCGGCGGCGATGGTCGAGCAGGCTCGCCAGTGCCGCGGCGGCCATCCACCCGGCCGTCCCGCCCCCGACGACGACGACGCGGGTGATCGCCTGGTCACTCATCGCCGCACCGGCCCGGCAACACGAAAGAGGCGCACCGCAGCGCGCCTCTCCACGGCTGCCGCGCATGGCGGCGAAGCTGGGACGGACCCGGTCAGAAGCGGAACCTGACCCCGCCCGACATGACCGATTCCTCGTACCGGACGACCATCGGGAAGATTTCCGGATCGCTCGGCACGCCGCCGGGATAGTTCACCCGGACGATGTCGGACTTGAACGGGTTGCCCAGGATGTTGGTCCAGTCGAAGAACAGGGTGAAGTTGTCGGTCAGGACCAGGCTGCTCGACCAGTCGAGACGATCGACCGCGTTGCCGCGCCCTTGCAGGGTGAAGAAGCCGTCGCGCTCCGCCCGGTCAGCCTCGGGGAAGCTGGTGCGCCGGTTGTAGGCCAGGCGAACCGTCAGCCGCTCGTCCTCGTACATGCCCACCAGGTTGTAGGTCCAGCGCGACACGTCGGGGATGCGGGTCCGCAGCGTGGTGGCGTTGGGCGCGCCCGGCCCGGCGGTGCAGGGCGCACCCGGCGTGGTCGGGCAGAAGAAGCCGAACTCCGCCTCGGCATCGATGAAGGTGACGTTGGCCTGGGCACCGAAGTTGCTGAGGATACCGGGCAGGAAGTCGAAGAACCCCGTCACCTGCGCCTCGAAGCCCTCGATCTGCGCCTCGCGGGTGTTGACCGGGCCGGAGATCACCAGCGGCAGGCCCGTCTCCGGGTCCGGCTCGGGGAACTCGTACGCCCGGTTGGCGATGAAGCCCTTCATGTCGCGGCGGAACGCGCTGAGCGAGGCGAACCCGGACCGCGAGAAGTAGTACTCGATCCCGAGATCGTAGTTGTCCGAATCGAGCGGCTGGAGGAACGGGTTGCCACCGCCGCCGCGACGCACGCAGTCGGTCGCGCCGGGGGTGCAGCCCGGAGGCGGATCGAGCCGCAGCGCCGGGTTGAGCTGGTCGAAGCCGGGCCGGGTGCGCGTCTGGGTGTAGGCGGCGCGCAGGTGCACCTCGGGCGTCAGCCGGATCCGCAGGTTCGCGTTGGGCAGCCAGTCGGTGTAATCGTTGTCGAAGTTGACCGGTTCCGGCCCGGTGGTGGTGAAGATGGTCCCGTTGACGTTGCTCTCGGTCCGCACCACGCGCAACCCGAGCGAGCCGTCGAACCCGACCCCGCCATCCGTCTCCAGCGCGTAGTTGACCTGGAGGTAGCCGGCGTAGGACCGTTCGTTGATGCTGTAGGTGCGCCCCGGATCGTCCGGCGGCCCGTCGAGCGAGCCGACCCCGGTGAGGCCGATGTTGAACTCGCGCAGCGCGCGCAGGTTGTTGTGCACGCTGTCGAAGGTCGGCCCGAACCAGGTGGTCGGGAACGGCGCGTTGTCGTCGCCGCGGAAGCCGGCCGGCTGGAGCACGTAGTCGAGCGGCACGTCGGTGATCGGGATGCCGCGGTCGCGCAGGTTCCAGTAGAACGCGCCCGCCCGGGCGGAGGCATCGCGGTCGACGAAGCGGGCACCCCACTGGATGCTCGGCAGGAAATCGATGCCGTCGGGCTCGTAGGTGAAGTCGAGGCGCGCCTGCCAGTCGTCGCCGCTGGCGGTCAGGTAGTCTTCGAAGAACCCACGATAGTCGTAGATGCCGGGGTCGGTCGGATCGAGGCCGCGCAGCTGGAAGGTCGGGCCCGAGCCGCCGACCGCGCCGGTGAACCAGTCGACCGAATAGTTCTTGGTGTTGATCTCGTAGTCGATGCTCTCGGTCCGCAGGTCGAAGGTGCTGTCGGTGCGGGCGATGTCGGCGGTGATCAGCAGCGGCCCTGCGTCCCACCTGCCGCCGACGGCGAACTGGTAGGTGTTGGTGTCGCGCTTGGTCGCGCCCTGGAAGCCCCAGGTGTGGTTGCCGCCGCAGCACGCGGTCGGGCGATTGACCGTGCCGCTGACGATCTGGTTGCCGTTGAGGACGATGTTCTCGTACGATTCGCCGCCCCACAGCGGCTGCGCCCACATCCGGTCGGTCGAACGCTCGCGGAAGCCCTGCCACAGGCCCTCGACGTAAAGCTCGACGTCGGGATTGGGGCGCCACTGGATCGCGCCGTTGATCGACGGGCGCCAGCGTTCCGCCTCGTTGTAGCGGATCTCGGGCCAGTCAGGCGAGCGCGCGCCGGCCAGGTCGGCGATGAAGAAGCCGTGGCGGCGGATCGAATCGCGGTAGTGCAGCCGGGTGTAGGAGAAGTTGATCAGCGCGCCGATCTCGCCCTCGCCCACGTCCCAGCGGTCGGTCAGGAGCAACTGGGCATTGGGCTCGAAGTCGCGCGACTGGTCGGGATAGACGCCCCAGACCGAACCCGCGATCTCGCCGTCGGCGAAGTCGAACGGACGCCGCGAGCGCACGTTGATGAGGCCGGCGATGCCAGGCTCCACCAGGTCCGCGGTCGAGGTCTTGAACGCCTCGATCGCGCCGATCCCGCCGGCGGGGAAATCCTGCAGCGCGACCGAACGGGTCTCGGCAGTGAAGATCTCGCGCCCGTTGTAGGTGGTGGTGTAGTTGAACCGGTCGAGGCCGCGCAGCAGCACCCGGCTTGCTTCGCCCCCGTTGCGTTCGACCTGGATGCCCGGAATGCGGGCGGCCGTGTCGGACACGGCGATGTCGGGCAGCTTGCCGATGTCTTCGGCCACCACCGCGTCGACGATCTGTTCCGAATTGCGCCGGATGTTCTGCGCGGTTTCGAGCGACTGGCGCAGGCCGGTGACGACGATCGCGTCCTCGACCGGCGCCTCGGCCTCGGCACCCGACACCGTCTCCGGTGCATCCTGCGCGAACGCCACACCGGGCGCGCCGGCGATTACCATCAGCGATGCCGTGCAACGCACGAAGGACCTGAAACGCATCAATCCACCTCTCCTGTCCGTTATTGCCCGATCAAGCGGGTTCACGGCAGCATCTAGCCCTCTCCGCCCCTCGGATGCAAGCTATTTATCAGATTTATCCTATCCCCGGTTCTCACCACTCCGCGAAGCTGCCGTCGGCCTGCCGCCACACCGGGTTGCGCCAGCGGTGGCGGTTCTCGTGCGCGGCGCGCACCGCCGCCTCGTCCACCGCGATCCCCAGCCCCGGCCCGGTCGGGATGGCGAGGAAGCCGTCCACCGGAGACAGCACCCCCGGGTCGCTGCAGAACGCCAGCAGGTCGTGGCCCTGGTTGTAATGGATGCCGAGCGACATCTCCTGCAGCACCACGTTCGGGGTGGAGGCGGCCAGCTGGAGGCACGCGCCCAGCGCCAGCGGACCGAGCGGGCAGTGCGGGGCCACCGCCACGTCGTAGCTTTCGGCCATGGCCGCGATCCGGCGGCACTCGCTCAGGCCGCCTGCGTGGCTGAGATCGGGCTGGATGATGTCCACCGCGCCGCTGGCGAGGAAGGGCTTGAAGTCCCACCGCGAGTAGAGCCGCTCGCCCAGCGCGATCGGAATCGCGGTCAGGTTGCCCAGTTGCAGCAGCGCCTCCGGGCTTTCCGACAGCAGCGGCTCCTCGATGAACAGCAGGCCGAGCGGCTCCAGCGCCGCGGCCAGCTGCTTGGCCATCGCGCGGTGGACCCGGCCGTGGAAGTCGAGCCCCACGTCGAGCCCCGCGGCCTGCGCCGCCCGGACGCGCGCGATCACGTCATCGAAGCGCGGGGCGGTCAGGTAGTCGAGTTCCGAAGTGGCGTTCATCTTGACCGCGGAGAAGCCCTGCTCGCGCCGCGCCGCCGCCGCAGCGGCGACATCGTCGGGCCGGTCGCCGCCGATCCAGGCATAGGCCCGCACCTTGTCGCGAACCCGGCCGCCCATCATCTCCCACGCCGGCAGGTCGTAGTGCCGGCCCTTGAGATCCCACAAGGCCTGGTCGAGCCCCGCCAGCGCCGACATCAGCACGGCCCCGCCGCGGTAGAACCCGCCGCGATAGCCGATCTGCCAGATGTCCTCGATCCGGCGCGGGTCGGTCCCCAGGAACCGGTCCTTGAACGCCTCGAACGCGCCTTCGACCGCCTCGGAATGGCCCTCGAGGCTGGCCTCGCCCCAGCCGAAGGCGCCATTGTCGGCCTCGACCCTGACGAACAGCCAGCGCGGCGGTACGTGGAACGTCTCGATTCGGGTGATTTTCATGCGGCGAACGGCCTCGACAAGATTGGCTGGCACTTTTATACGATAATTCAACCGCCGCAAGCCGGCTCATTTTCCCGGGATCGCGAGATGCGCTGGACCGACGATCTGATCGCCGTCGACTGGGGGACCACCAACCGGCGGGCTTTCCGCCTCACCCGGGGCGAACGCGGCCAGTCGCTGAGCGACGAGTGCGGGCTGCTGGCGGTGCCCGCCGGAGGGTTCGCCGATGCCGTTGCCGACATCCGCCGCCAGCTGGGCGATCTGCCGATGCTGCTGGCGGGAATGGTCGGCTCCGACCGGGGCTGGCGCGAGGCGCCCTATGTCGCCTGCCCCGCAGGAGCCGCCGAGCTTGCCGCCGCGATTGCCTGGATCGACCCGCGCACCGGCATCGTCCCCGGCGTCTGCCAGAGCGACAGCGGCGGAGCCGATGTCATGCGCGGGGAGGAAGTCCAGCTGGTCGGTGCCCTGTCGTCCGGGCTGGCTCCGGCAACCGGGCTGGTGTGCCACCCGGGCACCCACGCCAAGTGGATCCTCGCAGAAGATGGCCGGATCGTCCGGTTCCGCACCATGATGACCGGCGAGCTGTTCGGCCTGCTGCGCGAACACAGCATCCTCGCCCCGATGATCGGCGGCGAGCCTGAGCCCGACGAGCGGTTCGCCGCCGGCGTGGCGCAGATGCTGGCGGGCGAACCGCTGCTCTCCGCCCTGTTCCGCATCCGCGCGCGCAGCTTGGTCGAACGCGGGGCGCCGCCCGGCGCGTCGATGGCCAGCGGCCTGCTGATCGGCAGCGACGTCGCGGGCGCGCTGGCCGGCTTTCCCGACCTCCCGGTCACGCTGGTCGGGCGGCCCGACCTGTGCGCGCTCTACGCCCGCGCGCTCGAGCTCGCCGGGCGCGAGAGCCGCACTGTCGATGGCGACGCGGCGTTCCTCGCCGGCATCGCCTGCCTCGCAAGGACTCTGTCATGACCGCGTTTCCCCGGTTCGAACGCCACTTCGCCCACTGCCCGCTGATCGCCATCCTGCGCGGGATCACTCCGGACGAGGCCGTGCCGGTGGGCGAGGCGCTGGTCGGGGCCGGGATCGGGATCATCGAGGTGCCGCTCAATTCGCCCGATCCGCTCGAATCGATCGCGCGCCTCGCCGCCTGCCTCGGCGAACGGGCGCTGGTCGGGGCGGGAACGGTGCTGACGGCCGGCGAGGTTTCGCAGGTCGCGGACGCGGGCGGCCGGATCGTCGTGTCGCCCAACACCGATCCCGCCGTGATCGCGGCGACCAGGGCGGCGGGGCTGGTGTCCGCGCCGGGTTACTTCACCCCGACCGAGGCCTTCGCCGCGCTGGCGGCCGGGGCCGACGCGCTCAAGCTGTTTCCCGCCGAGGCCGCCGGGCCGGCCCTGGTCAAGGCCCACCGCGCGGTCCTGCCGCAGGCCGTCCCGCTCCTCGTGGTCGGCGGGGTCACGCCCGACCGGGTCGGGGCCTACCTCGAGGCCGGCGCAAGCGGCTTCGGCCTCGGCGGCGGCCTCTACCGGCCCGGCGACGATCCGGACACGGTCGCCCGGCGCGCGCGCGCCTACGTCGCGGCGCTGCCATGACGATCCGCATCGCGCTGGTCGGGTTCGGCAAGATCGCCCGCGACGAGCACCTCCCGGCGATCCTGGCGGACGGGCGTTACCGGCTGGCGGCGATCGCCACGCGCAGCGGCGATCCCGGGCTGGACGTGCCCTGCTTCGCCGGGATCGGCGACATGATCGCGGCCATGCCGGGCGCGCTCGACGCGGTCGCGCTGTGCACCCCGACCGACGCGCACTTCGACCTCGCCCGCGTGGCGATCGAGGCCGGGCTGGCCGTCCTGCTGGAGAAGCCGCCAACCCCGACGCTGGGCGAAATCGCCATGCTGGAGGCGATGGCCCGCGCGCGCGGCGTGCCCTTCTACGCCGCCTGGCATTCGCAGCACGCGGCCGGAGTCGACAAGGCCGCCCGGGCGCTGGCAGGCGAGGAGATCGCCGCGCTCGACATCGTCTGGCGCGAGGACGTGCGGCGCTTCCATCCCGGCCAGAGCTGGATCTGGCAGGCCGGCGGCTTCGGAGTGTTCGACGCGGGCATAAACGGGCTTTCCATCGCCTCCCGGATCATGCCCTGCCCCCTGCTCGTGCGGCGGGCGAGGCTGCTGGTCCCGGCCAACTGCCAGACACCGATCGCCGCCGGGATCGAGTTCGCCGGCGAGAACCTGCGCGCCTGGTTCGACTGGCGGGCCACCGGTTCGCAGGAGTGGTCGATCACCGTCTCGACCCGCGCGGGCAGCACGGTCGAACTCGCTGCGGGCGGTGCCCGGCTGCTGATCGACGGCGCGGAACAGCAAGTCGGAGAACACGGCGAATACGCCGCGATCTACCGCCGTTTCGCCGCCATCGCGCAGCAGCGCCTGGTCGAAGTCGACGCAGAACCCTTGCGAATTTCCGCAGATGCGTTCTTGTGCGGCGAGCGCGAGACGGTGGAGCCGTTCGTGGAATGACCGGGTGGGGGCAAGCGAGGCGATGAAACGGACAGCCACGGATGCAGGCGCACAGAACGGCCGCAACCTGACCTTCACCATGCTCGACCGGATCGGGCGGGCGATCGTCACCGGTGCCTATGACGACACCGTGTTCCCGACCGAGGCCTTCCTCGCCAGCGAACACGGGGTCAGCCGCTCGGTGGTGCGCGAGGCGGTCAAGATGCTGGGGGCCAAGGGCCTGCTGACCGCCCGCCCGCGCAAGGGCACGACGGTCCAGCCCGCGCGCTACTGGAACCTGTTCGATCCCGACGTGCTGCGCTGGCTGCTGGAACGCAAGTTCTCGGTCGAACTGCTCCGCCATTTCACCGAGTTGCGGGTCGCGATCGAGCCGGCGGCCGCCGCGCTCGCCGCGCGCACCCACGACGGCGATGGCCTGAGGCTGATCGAGGCGGGCTATGCGCGCATGGTCGCCGCCGAGGATGGCGATGACGACACGCTCGATGCCGATATCGCCTTCCATGTCGCGATCCTCGAGGCCTGCGGCAACCCGTTCTACCGCCAGTTCCGCGACCTGGTGGAAACCGCGCTGCGGACCTCGATCCGGTTCACCAACCGCTTCGTCGGGCGGACCGCCGATCTCGAGCAGCACCATGCGGTTCTGGAGGCGATCGCCCGGCGCGACGGCGATGCCGCGCAGGCGGCGATGGCGGCACTGATCGTCGACGTGCAGGATCTGATCGCGTCGGCGGAGAAGGGAGCGTGAGCGTGGAATGCATTGCCGATGTCGCCTGCCTGCTGGGCGAAGGGCCGGTGTGGGTCGAACGCGAACAGGCGCTATACTGGGTCGACATCGTCAGCGGGACGCTGTTCCGCCACCGGGAGGGTGCGACCGAGAGCCTGCCGGTGGCGCAGACGCTGTGCTCGCTCGTGCCGCGGGCGGGCGGCGGCTATGTCGGCGGCAGCCTGCGCGGCCTGGTGACGGTCTCGCCCGACTGGGAGATCGCCCCGCTGGTCGATCCGGAGCCGGACCAGCCGCGCAACCGGTTCAACGACGGCAAGGTCGATCGCGCGGGCAGGTTCTGGGCCGGCACGATGGACCGGACCGAGCAAGGTGCCACCGGCGCGCTCTACCGGCTCGATCCGGACTTTGCCTGCACCCGCATCGACAGCGGCTACACCGTGACCAATGGTCCGGCGTTCAGCCCGGACGGCGCGGTGCTCTACCACACCGACTCCGGGCGACAGACGATCTATGCGTTCGACTGCGATGCAGCCGGCCGGACCGGCAACCGGCGGGTGTTCGCGCAGTTCGGCGAAGGCGATGGCTATCCCGATGGCATGACCGTCGATGCCGAAGGCTGCCTGTGGGTGGCGTTCTGGGACGGGTGGTGCCTGCGCCGGCTGTCGCCGCATGGCGAGCGGCTGCTCGAGCTGCCGGTCCCGGTCCAGCGGCCGACCAGCTGCGCCTTCGGCGGCGAGCGGCTCGACCGGCTGTTCATCACCTCGGCCCGGCGCGACCTCTCGGCCGAGGACCTCGCGCGCCAGCCGCAGGCCGGCGGCCTGTTCGTGACCGAGCCCGGGGTGCGCGGCCTCGCCGAACGGCCGTTCGCGGGCTGAGCCCGCCTACAGCATCTGCGCGTAGAGCCTGTTCACCCGCCGCTCGGCATCGGCCAGCGCCTCGCCGACCGGCTTGGCACCGGAGATCGCCGCCTCCAGCTCCTCGCCCACCAGGCCCTGCACCGCGCCCTGCCGCTCGACATAGTCCGGCAACTGCTCGCCGATCCGGGCGAGCGCGGCGATGTCGGTCCGGTGCGGGAGCTGGCGGAACGCCTCGGTCCCGATCACCCCGGCAAAGGCGGGCAGCTGGCCGGTGCGCGACCAGTCGTAGTTGTAGCGCGCGAGAAAGGCCAGGAAGCGGGCGATCGCCGCGCGCTCGGCCGGGGTCCGCTCCGCCACCGGCACAACCCAGGCGTGCCCGTCGACGAAGGCGGACGGTTCGCCCCACAGCTGCGGGAAGGGCGCGACGGCATAGCTGCCCGACAGCGGCGAACCCTCGCGGGCGGCTTCGGCCTCGTAGGCGCCCAGCATCCAGGTGCCGACCGGGAAGATGCCCCCTTCGCCCTGGATGAAGCTCGCGGTGGCGGCGGGAAAGTCCTGGTTGCGGGTGGTCAGCCGCTCCTCGTTGAGCTGGCGCAGCAGCGTGACGATCTCGCGCGCCTCGGGCGTATCGAGGCGGATGCGGCGCGCATCGGGGAAGATCTCGACGTCCTGCGCCAGGAGGTAGGTGTAGAGCAGCGCGACATGGAAGTCGGGCGCGCTCACCTGCGCCTGGATCAGGTACGGCTTGCCGGTCGCGGCCTTGAACTGGCGCGCGTGGGCGAGCAGTTCCTGCGGCGAGCGTGGCAGCACCGGCTTGCCGCCCCGCATCAGCCCGGCCTGCGCCATGAGGTCGGTGTTGATGTGGAACAGCCGCCCGATCGTGTCCCACGGCATGGCGTAGAGGCGCCCGTTCTTGACCACCCCTGCGCGCGCCGCCGGAGTGAAGTCCGCAGGCTCGATCCCGGCCTGTTCCAGCAGTCCGTCGACCGGCTCGATCAGCCCGCGGCCCGAATAGTCGGAAATCACCGACTGGTGCATGGTGACGAGGTCGGGCGGGTCGCCGGCCGCGAGCTGCGCGGCAAGCTGCGGGTAGCCGGGCCAGGCGACCACGTTGACCTTGACGTTGATGTCCGGGTTCTCGGCCTTGAAGCGGTTGATCAGCGTGGTCAGGATGCCGCACTCGGTTTCGGCGCTGGCGACGTCGATGCTCTCGCCATAGACCGCGCCGCATTCGCCGAAGAAACGCTGGATGACGATCTCGGGCCGCTTGTCGGCCGGCGCGCACCCGGCCAGCAGCGCGGCGAGCACCAGAAGCAGCACGCCCTTCATCGCACCGCCGTCCCGGCCATGGCGCGCACGATCTGCTTCTGGAAGGCGATGTAGACGATGAGGATCGGGATCGAGGCGAACACCGCCTGCGCCATCAGGAATCCCAGGCCGCTGGTCTGGGCGTAATTCATCTGCGCCGAGGCGAGGCCGACGGTGAGGGTGAAATAGTCGCTGGTGGTGGCCGAGATCAGCGGCCACCAGTAGTCGTTCCACGAGGCCAGGAAGGTGAACACGCCGAGCGTCGCCTGCGCTGGGATGGTGAGCGGCAGCAGCACCTTCCAGAACAGGGTGAAGCGCGAGGCCCCGTCAAGCAGGGCCGCCTCGTCGAGATCGCGCGGAATGGCGCGGAAATACTGGGTCATGAAGAACACCCCGAACGAGCCGGTCAGGCTGGGCAGGATCAGCCCGGGATAGGAATTGTGCAGCCCCGCCATCGCGAACAGCTGGTGGCGCGGCAGGATCACCGCCTGCTCGGGCACCGCCAGCCCGAGCAGGACGATCACGAACAGGGTGCGGCGGAACGGGAACTCGAGCCGGGCGAAGCCGTAGCCCGCCAGGCTCGACAGCACCAGCACGCCCAGCGTCGCTCCGGTCGAGACGATCAGGCTGTTGAGCAGCCAGCGCGTGGTCAGCGAACCGGCGAAGATCGCGCGGTAGTTCTCCAGCGTGTAGGGCGGCGCGAACGCCGCCCCGCTGTCGGCCATGAGCGCGGCGTTGCTCTTGAACGAGAGCAGCAGCGTCCACAGCATCGGGGCCAGCATGATGAAGGCGCCCACCAGCAGCAGACCCGTCACCAACGGCGACAGCGGGCGCGACGAGGGGGCGGCGCTCACCGTTCCTCCTCGCGCCGGGTGACGAGCCAGTACTGCAGCAGGGTCACGACGAGGATCATGCCGAACAGCAGCTCGGCGATGGCGGTGGCGTAGCCCAGTTCCCACCGGCCGAAGGAGACCTCGAAGATGTAGAGCACCATGGTGCGCGAGGCCCCGCCCGGCCCGCCTCCGGTGAGCAGCTGCGCCTGACCGAAGATCTGCAGCTGCGCCGCGGTCTGGAGCATGACCACCAGCAGCAGCGTGCGCCGGATCGAGGGCAGCGTGATGCGCCGGAACGTCGTCCAGCGGCTCGCCCGGTCGAGCGCGGCGGCCTCGTAGATGTCGCCCGGCACCTGCTGGAGCCCGGCGAGAAACAGCATGATCGGGAAGCCGAGCGACCACCACAGCGTCGTGACCGCGATCGCCGGGATGACCAGATCGGGATCGGACAGGAACGGGATCGGCGCGCGCCCGGCCGCTTCCAGCGCTTCGGCGATCAGCCCCGCATCGGGCGTCAGGATGAAGCGCCAGATCAGCGTGACGATGGTGACGGACAGCACCAGCGAGGAGAAGAACACCCCGCGCAGCACCGCCGCCAGCCGGGTCGCGCGGTTGAGCGCCAGCGCCAGCAGCAGCGCGATCAGGGTCAGCGGCGGGACGATCAGCAGGGTCAGCACCAGCGTGTTGACGATCGACTGGTGCAGCACCGGGTCCGCCAGCGCCTCGGCGTAGTTTCCCAGCCCGATCCACTCGCGCCTTCCGAACAGGTCGGCGCGGTGCAGGCTGATCCAGATGCCCAGCAGCAGCGGCGCGACGAGGATCGCGGCATAGACCAGCAGGAACGGCCCGACGAAGGCGTAGCCGTGCCACTGGCGCGCGGTGTGCGCGGCGGTCATGCGGGATGCTCGGCGTGGTAGCCGGTCCCGTCGCCCCCGAAGATGTGGGCCGAGCCGCCGTCGATCGCCAGCCCCACCCGGTCGCCGATCCGCAGCGCGCTGGTGCCCTCGTCGATGGCGGTCAGCTCCTCCCCGCCCGCCAGCTGCGCGTAGATCAGGGTGCGGTCCCCCAGCCGTTCGACCAGGATCGTCTCGGCATCGCAAGTGCCGCTGCCCGGAGCGACGACGCGCACGTTCTCCGGCCGCAGGCCCAGCCGCACCTCGCGCTCCGGCGGCAGCACCGCGCACGGCACCCGGGTCTGCACCTCGGCCCCGCCGGCCAGCCGCACCTGCGCGTGGACGCCCGATCCGGTCACTGTTGCCGGCAGCAGGGCGATTGCCGGCGAACCGACGAACCCGGCCACGAAGGCGTTGGCCGGCCGGGCGTAGACCTCCAGCGGCGCGCCGACCTGCTGGATGCGCCGTTCGTTGATCACCACGATCCGGTCGGCCAGCGTCATCGCCTCGGCCTGGTCGTGCGTGACCATTATCACCCCGGCCTCCACCCGCCGGCGCAGCTGCGCCAGTTCCACCCGGGTGCGGTTGCGCAGCGCCGCATCGAGGTTCGACAGCGGCTCGTCGAGCAGGAACAGCCGGGGCTGCTTGACGATCGCGCGCCCGATCGCCACCCGCTGGCGCTGGCCGCCCGAGAGCTGGCCCGGCTTGCGCTCGAGCAGCGCGTCGATCTCCAGCACGGCGGCGGCCTGGTCGATCCGCGCGGCGATCTCGTCCCGCGCGGTGCCCGCGTTGTGCAGCCCGAAGGCGAGGTTCTCGCGCACGGTCATGTGGGGATAGAGCGCGTAGTGCTGGAACACCATGGCGACCCCGCGCTCGCCCGGGGGCAGGTGCTCGATCCGGCGGCCGTCGAGCGAGATCGCGCCGCTGTCGGGAACCTCGAGCCCGGCGATCAGGCGCAGCAGGGTCGACTTGCCGCTGCCCGAGGGGCCAAGGAAGGCGATGAACTCGCGCGGGCCGACGCTCAGCGAGACGCCGTCGAGCACCGGCGTGCTGCCATACGACTTGCGCACGTCGACCAGTTCCAGTCCGCTCAAACCTCTCCCCCTTTTTGTCTGATAAATGCATCGTGGCGGAGAAATCGGGCCCCGTCAACGCCGCCGCATCGAAATCAGTAGGCGGGCGCGATCAGCCCCTCGATGACGTGGTGCTGCACGATCGGCTCCAGCCGGTCCACCACCCGGCAGGTCATGTGCTCCAGCAGGTCCGGCGGCAGCTGCGCGGCATAGCCATGCGTGACCTGGAGATCGTGGTGCGCGGCGTTGATCGCCCCGGGTGCGTCGACCCCGATCACCAGCACCGGCCGCGCCTGGTCCGAGCGGTTGGCGGTGCCGCGATGGATCGTCAGCGCCGAGCGTGCGGACATGTCGCCGCGGCGCGGCAGCTTGCGCTGCGCCCGGGCGGCATAGCGCGGCCACAGCCCGGCGGGCGGGAACATCCCGCGCGGGCAGCCTTCGAAGCTGTCCCACTGCGTGCCCGGAGCGATCTCGAACGGGCCCATCGCCTCGCTGGTGTCGACCGCCGTCAGGTTGAAGGCGAGCGAGTTGAGCCGCCGGCCCAGCGTCGTTTCCGGCGGCGGGGCGAAGTCGCGGTGCCACGGCTGGTCCTGCGCCCCGGGAAAGGGAATGTCGAAGCCCACTTCCACGATCCGCCAGTCGGGACCGAGCACCGCCTCGCACACGGCCACGAACCAGGGATGCGTCGCAATGGCGACGAAGCCGGACAGGCGTTCCGGCTGCACCTCGACATAGAACCGGTTCGGCCCGCGCGGCAGCGCCCCGCCCTCGACCGCCCGGGCCTTCTCGAACAGGGCCATGATCTCGGTGCCCATGCGGTCCGCGAAAGCCGGCTCGAACGCACCGGCGCAGCCGATGATGCCATCGCCGTAGAGGCCGCGCAGGATATCCGCAGGTTCGGGAATTTCGGTCTTGTGCATCGCCCTGCCTCTCTTTACCGAATTATCGGACAAATAAGCCGGGCTTCCTAACCCGCCAGAGCGAGATTTCCAATCGTGATTGATGCGCGCCCGTTCACCGTCGAAGCCAGCGCCGATGCCGATGCCACCTGTATCCGCGTGACCAGCGGCGAGCAGTCGCGCGCCTACACCATCGCGGTCGGCACCCCGGGGCAGTACCAGGCGTTCTTCGACGCGCTGGCGCGCGATTTCGGAACCCGCCCGCCGCACGCCGCGAACACGCCGGCCGCCTACGACGAGCCGGCGATCGAGTGGCAGCCGCTGATCGTCGACAACCTGAGCGAGCTGACCACCGCCGGATACGGCGATCCCGCCGTGCTCCGGACCGACGACGGCTACATCCTGGTGGCGACATCGAACGACGCGCCCGACGCCTTTCCGATCCTCCATTCGCACGACCTGCGGACCTGGGCCCACCGGGGCTTCGTCTTTCCCGCCGGCACGGCTCCGGAATGGACCGCGCACGGCCGCGGCATGGGCGATTTCTGGGCCCCCGAGATGGCGCGCGTGGGGGATCAGTACTGGCTGGTCTATACCGCGCGCCAGCACAGCGGCGCGCTTGCGATCGGCCTTGCCCGCAGCGCCACTCCGTTCGGGCCGTGGCACGATCTCGGCCACCCGCTGATTGCGAGCAACGCCGTCGACACTGCCGGCCTGGGCGACCAGGGGGGCCAGCCGGTGATCAGCGGCGGCGTGATCGATTCGCACCTGTTCACCGATCATGACGGCACCCCGTGGCTGTTCTGGAAGCGCGACAACAACGGCGTCTGGCCGCGCCCGCTGGCGCGGCTGCTCGGGCAGCAGCCGGACCTGGTCGAGCGCCTGTTCGACGACCCCGCCGACCGGCGGATGGCGCATTTCGCCGCCGCCGTGCTGCCCTGGGCGCAGACCCGGCGGCCGATGGAGCGGTTCTTCTTCATGCAGCCGCTGATCGAGGCGGTGCTCGAACGGTGGGACCACGTGCGCGGCGTGCTGGCCGAAGTGCCGGCAGCGGCGCTGATCCACGAAACCATGACCACGCCGATCGTCGCCCGGCGCATGGGCCCCTCGGGCAGCTTCATCGGCGAGGAGATCGTCGTGCTGGTCAACGACCAGCCATGGGAAGGCCATCTGATCGAGGGGCCTTTCGTCACCCATCAGGATGGCCGCTACTGGATCTTCTACGCCGGCAACGACTTCGGCACTCCGGCCTACGGCATCGGCGCTGCCTGGTCGCACGACCTGCTCGGCCCCTACACCAAGCTGCCGGAGCCGCTGCTCAAGTCCCGCCCCGCCTGGTGGGCACCCGGCCATGCCTCGGTCGCCCCGGGGCTCGACGGCGAGCCGCAGCTGTTCTTCCACGCCTTCTTCCCCGGCACCGGCGGCTACAACACCTTCCGCGCGCTGCTGACCGCGCGGCTCGATTTCTCCGGCGACACGGTGGCGCTGAAGGCCTGACCTGTCCGGGCCCGGCAGGGCAGGCGGTCTGGCAGCCAGGTGGCAAAGGGCCGACCTCGGCATGAAGCGTGCCGGCGGCCCTCGCGCCGGGCGGAGCGTTCGCGGGTGGCACGCCCGCCGTCGGAGCGCGATTCGCCGCCCGGCCGTCCGCTCCTCGGTGCCGCGTTTTCCTACACCGCCGCGCCTTGCTAGCCTGCGTCCGCGTCTGCGTCGGCCAGGGCCGAATCGCCGCGCGCCCCATCAGCCACAGGGTCAGCCACAGGGTCAGCCATGCCCGCCTTCCATCCGCTCAGCCTCTCGACTCGCGCTCCCGTTCGCCGGCAACGGCGCGCCGGGCGCGGGCGCGGCGCGCGGAAGGTGACACCTCGCCGGCCAGGAACCGGCCCAAGCCACTGGATCGGCACGGTTTGCGGGGGAACCGCTGTTTTCCAATCGCCCCCCTTCGCTGTAACGCAGGGGGCGCGGCAACAGCCTCGCTCAGCGGCTGTAGCGGGCCAGCGCGGCCTCGATCGGGTCGCGGCTGGCGGTGCGGACCGGGGCGGCCCCCGTTGCGGTCGCAGCGCGGCGCTGGGGCAGCGGCTTCGCCTGCGGCAGGGCCTTGCGCTGCGGGACGGCCTGCATCGCCACCGCGCGCGGCTGGGCGCGCGCGGGCACGGCGGCGGGTGCGGCCTCGAATCCGGCGAAGGCGCTGGCAAAGGCGCGCGAGGGCGTTGCCGCCTGCGGCCGCGCGGCCGGAACCGGGGCCGGTGCCGCGCGGACAGGGCCTGCCGGCGCGGCGGCGGCGGCGATCGTGCCCCGGTCGAGCCGCGCCTTCTTCGGGTAGATGAAGCCGTGGACCGGCCAGCTGCTCTTGCCGAGGTCGCCCATCGGGGCATACCACACGCGCACCTGGCTCCAGTCGTTGCCGGGGGAGACGTCGACCGCGCGCACGTCGCGCTCGATCTGCCCGCGCCGGCCGTTGATCGGCGACCAGTTGGCGTGGTCGAGCAGCACGGTGCGGCTGTCGATCACCCGGCTTACCGCGGCGACGTGGCCCAGGTTCATGTTGCGGTGGGGCACGAAGGCCATGACCGCGCCGACCCGGGGCGTGCGGCCCCGCTCGTAACGGCCCGCGGCCTGATCCCACCAGGTGTGCGCGTCGCCGAAGATCTGGATCCCGGTCAGCTGCCGGGCATAGGGCACGCACTGGAGATAGGGCGGCAGTTCGCGCACGGCAGGCGCGGGGCCGGCCCGCTCGAACCCGACGCTGGCGCTGGCGAGCGCGGCGGTGGCGGGGGTGATGGCGGGGGCCAGCAGCGCGGCGGCGGCAAAAAAGGGTGCGAACCTGGTCATGATCGGCAGCTTTTTGCCGGATTGCCTTAGGATCGGCCTCAGGGACGTGGTTAAGGCGAATTCACCAAGATCGGCGCATACCGCCACCGCGCTTGCCAAACGGCGTCCGAGCGGCCACCTGCACAGCCGCTGTTGCCATGAAACCGACCGTCATCATCATCGGCCGCCCCAATGTGGGCAAGTCCACTCTGTTCAACCGGCTGGTCGGCAAGAAGCTGGCGCTGGTCGACGACCAGCCCGGCGTGACCCGCGACCGGCGGATGGGCGATGCCGTGATCGCCGGCCTGGAGTTCACGATCGTCGATACCGCCGGGTGGGAGGACGAGGACCCGGAGAGCCTGCCCGGGCGGATGCGGGCGCAGACCGAGGTGAGCCTGGAAGGGGCCGATGCGGCGCTGTTCGTGGTCGACGCGCGGGCCGGGCCGACCCCGCTCGACGAGGAGATCGCCCGCTGGCTGAGGAGCCAGAGCGTGCCGGTGGTGCTGGTCGCCAACAAGGCCGAGGGGCGCCAGGGCGAGGCCGGGGTGCTGGAGGCGTACTCGCTCGGTCTGGGCGAGCCGGTCGCACTGTCGGCCGAGCATGGCGAAGGGGTCGCGGACCTGTTCGGAGCGCTGTGGCCGGTGATCGGCGAGAAGGCCGACTCGGCGGAGGCGGAGGCGGCCGCGCGCGCGAACGGCGAGGAGGAGGACGAGAGCCCGCGCGGGCCGCTCAAGCTGGCCATCGTCGGCCGGCCCAATGCCGGCAAGTCGACCCTGATCAACCGGCTGCTGGGCGAGGACCGCCTGCTGACCGGGCCCGAGGCCGGGATCACCCGCGACTCGATCGCGGTCGACTGGCAGTGGGCCGATCCGAAGACCGGCGAGACCCGCCCCGTGCGCCTGGTCGACACCGCCGGGATGCGCAAGAAGGCCAAGGTGCAGGAGAAGCTGGAGCGGCTCTCGGTTGCCGACGCCCGCCGCGCGGTCGACTTCGCCGAGGTGGTGGTGCTGCTGCTCGATGCGACCAAGGGGCTGGAGCACCAGGACCTCAAGATCGCCGACATGGTGCTGCAGGAAGGCCGCGCGCTGATGATCGCGATCAACAAGTGGGACGTGGCCGAGAATGCCAGCAGCCTGTTCAACGGCGTCCGCGCCGCGCTCGACGAGGGGCTTGCGCAGGTGCGCGGGCTGCCGCTGATCGCGGTCAGCGCGATCACCGGCAAGGGCCTCGACCAGCTGCTCGCCGCCGCGTTCGAGCTGCGCGAGGCGTGGAGCCGGCGCGTGCCCACCGCCGCGCTCAACCGCTGGTTCGACGATGCGCTCGAGGCCAACCCTCCCCCCGCGCCGGGCGGCAAGCGGATCAAGCTGCGCTACATCACCCAGGCCGGCACCCGCCCGCCCCGGTTCGTCGTGTTCGGCAGCCGGCTCGACCTCCTGCCCAAGAGCTACGAGCGCTACCTCGTCAACGGCATCCGCGCCCGGCTGGGCTTCGAGGCGGTGCCGGTGCGGGTGGTGCTCAAGTCGGCCAAGAACCCCTACGCGAAGGAGTGACCATGCTCGATGCGCTGGTACAGGGCGGCAGCCTGGCGAGCGATCTCGTCGCGCGCACCTCGAACACGCTGGTGGTGCAGGAGATCGTGCGCCTCAGCCTGTCTCCGGCGTTCCTGCTGGCGGCGATCGGCGCGGTGATGAACGTGATGATGGCGCGCGTGATCTGGGTCGCCGACCGGATCGAGCGGCTCGAGGCGCGGATCGCTGCGGGCGAGGCGCTGGAGCGGCGGCGCGAGCTGCGCGTCCTCCACCGCCGGCGGCGGCTGGCGCAGCGCGCGGTCATGCTCAGCACGGCTGCTGCGCTGACGATCTGCGTGGTCATCGCGCTGCTGTTCGTCAGCGCCTTCATCACGCCCCAGATCGGCACGCTGACCGCGCTCGCCTGGATCGCGACCATGGCGCTGCTGATCGGCGGGCTGGTGCTGTTCGTCGCCGAGACGCTGGTCGCCGCCCGCGGGCACCGCGCGCACGAGGCCGGGGAAGACACAGGCGCGGGCCAGCCGGACTGAGCGCGGACGCTAGTCCCCGGCCGGCTTGCTCTGCAACTGGACGTAGTTTTCAAGGCCCATGCGCGCGATCATGTCGAACTGGGTCTCGAGGAAGTCGACGTGCTCCTCCTCGCTGTCGAGAATCCCGGCGAACAGGTCGCGGCTGACATAGTCGCGCACGCTCTCGCAGTGGGCGATCGCGTCGCGCAGCAGGGGGATGGCTTCCTCCTCCATGGCGAGGTCCGCGCGCAGGATCTCCTCCACCGTCTCGCCGACCTTGAGCCGGTGGATCGCCTGGAAGTTGGGCAGGCCGCCCAGGAACAGAACCCGCTCCGCCAGGGCATCGGCGTGCTTCATCTCGTCGATCGATTCGTGCCGCTCGTACTCGGCCAGCCGATCGACCCCCCAGTCCTTCAGCACGCGATAGTGCAGCCAGTACTGGTTGATCGCGGTCAGCTCGTTGGTGAGCGCCCGGTTGAGGAAGTCGATTACAGTTGCGTCGCCCTTCACGGCCGGTCTCCGGTTATCATCGCAGGGCGCAATTATGGGGGCCCGGACAGGACCTGGCAAGGCCGGCAGGCTGAAAAAAGGTTGGATTTCCGACGGTTGAAAGCGATTCGCGTTAGCGGGTCAGGCCGCGATGGCGGACGGAGCGCACTGTGCCCGCTCCTCAGCAATCATTTCTTCCGCCTCGCACAGGCAGTTACCGCAATTGGGCCGCTTGCCCAGCGCCGAGTAGACGGTCACGGCGCACCCGGACGTCACCCGCGCCACCTGGCGCAGTTCGCTTTCGCGGATGCCGTTGCAGATGCAGATGTACACGAGGCGTGCTCTCCTGCGAGTGATTCGCAAGCCCGATATTATGCGAGCCAGTCGCAATAGCAACCCCTTTTCACCGCCGCAGGGGAAAGAGCCTGCCATAGGTCAGGCACCGCCACAGCCATTCGAGCGGGCCATAACGGAACTTCTCCAGCCACGGCTTGGACCAGAGCAGCATCAGCCCGCAGGTGAGCAGCGCGACCGCGTAGAGCCCGGCACGGTCGAGGCGTCCGAACAGCCCCAGCGCCCAGCCGTGGAACACGAACAGCATGACCAACGAGGTTCCGAGATAGTTGGTGAACGCCGCCCGGCCGGCGGCCGATACCCGCTGCCCGAGCCAGTCGCCGGCCCGCGGGGCCCAGGCCACCAGCAGCATGGCGAGACCGACCACCATGGCGAGACGCGGGAGCGGGCTCATGCCGATCATGGCCGCCAGCGTCGCCCAGTAGGCAAAGCCCGTGCCCTTGACCCAGAGCGCGATCAGCAGGTGCAGCAGCCCGCCGACAAGGACGCCGGCCCAGCCCCACACCAGCAGGCGCCGCCGGGGGACCGCACCGCCGAACAGCCCCATCCGGTACAGCGCCACGCCGATCAGCATCAGCGGGAAAGTCTCCAGCGAGAACAGCAGCAGGTTCGCCAGCGGCTCGGCCCCGTGAACCTCGAACCGGTGACGGGTGAGGCCGACGTAATCGCCGGCAATGGTCAGGCGGGTGTCGACCGCGTCCTCGCTCAACACCCGGTCCTGTTCCGCGACCAGGCTCGCGCGGGTCTCGGCAAAGGCCGGCTGCTTGCCGAGATCGGTTTCGGCGATGAAGTGGAGCGGCACCATCATCGCGGCATAGATCAGCGCGCCGAGCGCGTAGGCCGCCAGGCCGACCGTCATCTGTGTCCTGGCGCGCCAGCCCAGGCACAGCAGGACGACGAAACCCACCCCGGCATAATAGGTCAGGATGTCGCCGCGCCAGATGAAGAAGAAGTGGAACAGGCCGAACAGCAGCAACCAGAACAGCCGGCGGGCCTGCAACCAGCGGGTGTCGCCCCGGGCCCAGGCCCGTTCCATGAACAGGTAGAGCCCGGCCCCGAACAGCAGGGTGAACAGACCCCGCATCTTGCCGTCGATCAGCACGAACTGCGCGATCCAGCCCCAGTCGGATACAGACCCGTGCGGTGCGAGGAAGGCACCGGGATAGATATAGGCCGAAAACGGCTGTCCGAAGGCGACGATGTTCGCGGCCAGAATGCCCATGACGGCCAGTCCGCGGATGAAATCGAGCGAGGCAATGCGGTTCTGGCCGCCCAGCGGTGCCGCCTCATCGGCCCCGCCTGGCCCATCCTGCCGTGCCATCGAACCCTCCCCGGCTGCATGACAGCGGGAGCTCTAGCACAATGCGACGGCAAGCATACCCTGTTCAGCGGGTGACGATGCAATCCTGCCCGCCTCGCTTCAGCGCGTCGCACGCGCTCTGGGCGGCGGCGCGGCTGGCATAGCCGCCGGCGAGCAGCCGGGTGACGCTCCCCGACGGCAGCAGGACCTTGTTCTTGCCGGCGATTGCCGGGTTGGCGGCGAGGCGGCTCCACAGCCGGTCGGCATTGCTGCGGACCCCGAACGCGCCCAGCTGGACCTTCCACGGTCCGCCAGCGGCCGGTTCGGCCGCGCGCTCCTGCGATGGCCGGGCCGGAGGGGCGGGTTGCGGCGCGGCGGGTCGCCCAACCGGTGCGGCGGCGATCGGTCCCGGGCTCGCGGCGGGACGGGCCGAAGGGCGGGCTGAAGGACGGGCGAAGTCGGCTCCGGCAGCGGCCGGGCTCTCGGTCCCGGTCACTCGGGCGGCTTCGGCGATCGCGGCCTGCGCCGCGGCGATCGAGGGCGAGACCGGGGCGCTGGCCAGCGGCCGGGGCGGGCGGTTGGCGGTGGTCGCCGGCAGACGCGCGGGCGCATCCGGACCGGGACGGGCAGAAGG
>ERZ1066123.74-NODE-74-length-81813-cov-14.134727_pt1 | contig 81813 bp, 79 predicted proteins | sample MGYA00382770_ERZ1066123 | MGnify/ENA primary metagenome ERZ1066123 (study PRJEB33369, sample SAMEA5778353) | biofilm metagenome | biome: Industrial cooling water; feature: Water cooling tower basin; material: Biofilm | place: United Arab Emirates | collected...
CCATGTCGGTGCAGCAGAAGAACGTCCGCATCGTCCCCGAAGCCAGCGACAACGAAAACGCACCGTCGCACCGGGTCTTCGTCGGCCGCGCGGAAATCGGTGCCGCCTGGACCAAGACCTCGAACGAAGGCCGCGACTACCTGTCGGTCAAGCTCGACGATCCCAGCTTCACCGCCCCGATCTTCGCCAACCTGTTCGACGACGAAGACGGCAAGTCCTACAACCTGATCTGGTCACGCGCGCGCCGCACCAACGGCGACTGACCGGAAAGCCCGCCCCGCCCGGCACCTGCCGGGCGGGGCTACGGTTTGTTCAATCCTCGCTGACAGCAGGCGCTTTGACCAGCAGTTCGAATGGTTCGATGTCCAGAGCGACGGACAGGCTCTCGAGCATATCGATCGAGGCGCTGTAGCGACCGCGCTCAAGGCTGCTGACATAGGTACGATCAATGTCGGCGCGGTGGGCAAGTTCTTCCTGCGACAGTCCGGCCGCATGACGAAGGCGTTTCAGATTGGTGGCAAGGACCTCGCGCAATTTCATTGCACGGACAGACCACCATTGCAGAGTATCTAACCACGGAGTATACTCTACACGCCGCAAAGCCGCTGTAGGCCAGCTTTCGCAGTGCGTGCGAGTTATCTGCAAACTGGTACAGTCTTCTCTCCGTTACCGTACAAGCCAAGCTTTCCCCAATTCGAAGGGTCTTCATGCTATGAGGCGGGGTACGCAGAAACGAGTCGGGACCCAGGGCTCGGACCATGACAATCGTTCCTTTTGAAGACCGTCCGCCCAGCTCAAATACGATAACACCGTATGACGAGCGACATTTTGTCACGTATCTACGGTTACTTGATGCCGCCGACGAAGGTGCTGAATGGTCTGAGGCGGTACGGATCATTTTTGGTATCAATCCTGACAAGGATCCGATCAAGGCGCGCGAATTGCATGACGCCCACCTGGAGCGGGCTCGCTGGATGACGGCCCAAGGCTACCGATATCTGCTCGGCAGAGAACAAAAGGGCTGAAGAATGAGGTGACGACCACGCAATCTGCCCTGGTCATTTCCTCAAGAATTCCGCGCTTTGAGGGATAAACTTCCCCGGATTTTGATACTTGCGGCTTACGCTTGGTTAACAAAGACTTGATGCTGGCCTTCTTGCCTCGCCTTTGCAGGGGTCTTTATGCCCGGTGGTTCGTCATGGCGGTCACCATCGACCGCGGATCAATATCGCGATCACGACTATGCGGACTTCGCTCAGGAATTTCTGCACCGCAATGCTGACTACCGCCGCGATTATGCCGAAACCCAAGGGCGCATTGCTAGCTTTCCTGGTACCGGACACGAGGAAAGGGAGGGCCTGTCCCGGCGATGGGGCTTGAGCTTTCCCCACCGATCCGCAAGCAAATCCGCGCCAGAGCCCAGCACATTGGTCGCCCAGTGCTTCGCCCGACGTGATAATCGTCGAGACAGACGATCCGACCGTCCCGCTCACGTGGCTAAGCGGGTGTAAACCGCTAGCCGAAGTTTGGACAACTACTGGCAGGCATCTCGTTTATAGTCGAGGTAGCGACAGGCTGCGGCTTTGCGTTCGATACCGAGCCAAACTGACCGTTCCTGCCATCTCGATACCTTGCGATGAGACCTATAAACTGCGGATCGCAGCTGGCACCCGCATGCACATTCTTACGCGCGCTTCCCGGGCGGTCTCCCAAGGCGCTGACGTCATGACGCACAATCGGCAACTTCGGCTCAGCCGCTTCCTTGCCATTCACGATTCGCTTGAGGCGGGTGCGTCTTCTCATGACGTCGCCTACGCCCTGATCTTTCCCAACCATCGCCGACTTGTAGGTGCGGCTTGGAAGGCCTCGAGTGAGCGAAGACAGGTTTTTCGGCTCATCTCCCAAACGCAGGCCCTCGTTTCCGGCGGCTATCGCGACATTCTCTTACACCGCTGACCGAGCCCTTCGGGGTGACAGATTACGGCACCCGCATTCTGTCACTCCCTGCCCATGCCAATCCTCCGCCAAAGCTCGCGAACCTCAGCGACAGCCCGCTGCCGCCGCCAACCTTCGTCGGAGCCTTGCTATGGATGCCAGACCCACCCCCGTGACAGCGCGATTCTTGCGGACTCCCGATGCTGCAGTGCACCTCGGGCTCTCGGCCCGTACTCTTGAGAAGCACCGCTGTTTCGGGACCGGGCCGGTCTATCGCAAGCTTGGTGGCCGTATCGTCTATGCGGTGACAGATCTCGACGCTTGGGCCGAGCAAGGGCTGCGGCGGTCCACCAGCGATCCCGGCAAAGGCATTGTCCATCCAGCCAAGCGGCTCGACGGTTACACCCCGCCGGTCCGGCGCTGAGGAACGTGATGCGACGCCCCTCCGCCTTCCCAGCAACGCATGAACAGCTTGACCGCTTCGTGTCTTGTGGCGGCGACATTGCCGCGCGCGACGCGCAGGACCTGATGGCCTGGCCGTTCTTCAGTCTCGCCAAATCAAAGCGGGTTCGTCCGATCGATTTCCGGATGGGCGAGGTTTCGATCCTCGTCGAGGCGACTGCCGAACATGGCATGGCGACCATCTGGGACGCCGATGTGCTCATCTGGGTGGCCAGCCAGATCGTCGAAGCGCGCGATGCGGGGCGACAAACGTCCCGGCTAATTGCCGCCACCCCGCATGAGATCCTTGCCTTCACACGGCGGGGCACGGGCAAAGCCAGCTATGAGCGACTGAAGGCCGGGCTGGATCGCCTGCAATCGACCACCATCGCGACCTCGATACGCCAGCATGACGCGCGGCGGCGGCACCGCTTTTCGTGGATCAATGAATGGAAGGAGCGTGTCGATCATTCGGGTCGCGCGCTCGGCATCGAGATGATCATTCCTGACTGGTTCTACGAAGGCGTTATCAATCAGGCGCTCGTGCTCACCATCGATGCCGATTACTTCGCACTGACCGGTGGTCTGGAGCGCTGGCTTGACCGCCTCGTGCGCAAGCATGGCGGCAAGCAGCGCGGAGGCTGGAGCTTCGACTTCCAGCATCTGCACATGAAGTCAGGGGCGCTTTCGCCGCGCAAACGATTCGCGTTCGAGCTACGCGACATCGTCCGGCGCCAAGCGCTGCCGGGATACACGCTTACCGTCGAGCACGCGTTCGGCCGTGAGCGGCTGAACTTTGTCGCCATCCTGCCCGATCCGTTCGACGTCGCCATGCGACGCGTCGGGCTTCGCGCCGCCAATTTTGCGCCTGTGGAAATGTCATGATGCAACACGGACTATCAGGAACCGCTAGACTCGGACGATCAGGAACCGCCAGTTCGGACTATCGGGAACCCAAATGGCGATCAAACCTGCAGAATTCTGCAGAAAATTTCGCCCTTAACTTAGCTAACAAAGAATCCTTCGGATTCTTGCTAACGGGATCGCATCTGTGGACAGAGCAGGCAGTGCCCCCGCGCAGGCCTGCCGAGACGAGGGTCGAGGATGACCCGTCGCTGACCCATGTCACCCTGGTCTGGCGAGAGGGCAAACGCGAGGACTGGCTCAAGTTCGGCAAGCCCGTTGCAGAGCGGATCGTTAGTCGCAGCGAGCGGATCGAGAGCTACGCGGCAGGTCAGGTGTTCGCCTTGGTGCGCTGGGCATCCAACGATTATGGCACCATCCGTTCGAAGCTCGACATCGTGCGGGCTGTCAGGGTGGGCGACCCTTGCACGTCTATCACGCAGGTCAACCCCGGCGGCGAACTGCTGCTGTCGGTCCATGGCTGGCCCAAGGTCGCGCAGGTGCTCCGTCTGATCGATGCGATCGAAGCGGCGGGCACCGACCCCTGCGAGGTCGCGCCCGATCATTGGCGGCACGTCCACAACCGCATGGCAGGCCGCGAAACCCCGCGCGACTACAGCCCTGCGCGTCACCGTGCCTGGCTCCAGCGCAAGGCGCTGCTGTCGTGATCCGGCGGCGTTTCATCCTCGCGGGCGTCGTTGCCATTGCCACACTCGCGACGCTGACCATGCCGGTCTCGCGCTACGCGGTATGGAACGCGACCGCTTCGGTCCCGACCGGGATCTACGCGATCCGCGGCAAGGCCAGCCTGCATGTCGGCGAGCGGGTTGCGATCGAACCGCCCCCCGCGCTGCGCCGCCTGCTCGCCGAGCGGCATTACCTTCCGACCGGCGTGCCGCTCATCAAGCGCGTCGCCGCCGTCAGCGGCCAGCACGTCTGCCGCTTCGCACACGGGGTTACCATTGACGGAACTTACGTTGGCGCAGCGCGCGCGCGCGACCGTCTTGATCGCCCGCTGCCCGCCTGGTCTGGCTGCCATAGCTTACGCAGCGGCGAGCTGTTCGTGATGAACCCGGCAGCGCCCGACAGTTTCGACGGGCGCTACTTCGGCGTGCTGCGCATGGCCGATGTGATCGGCCGCGCGACGCCCGTCTGGACCGACGAAGCGGGCGACGGCGACCATGTCTGGTTCGCCGACCCACGCGTGAATGAACTTTCCCCCACCACCAACGAAGGAGACTGACCCATGCGTATCGGAACATTTGTTGCCGCCGATGGCGGCTTTGGCGGGCATCTGCACACGTTGACGCTCGACATCGATCTTGTCCTCGTACCGGCAGACCCGTCGGATAGCGAGAACGCCCCTGACTTCCGTGTGATCGCCGGATCGGACGAAGAGGCGCGCGAAGTCGGCGCAGGCTGGAAGCAGGTCGGCGAGAAGGCCGGCGACTATGTTAGCCTCCAGATCGACGATCCTAGCTTCGTTCAGCCGCTGCGCGCCAACCTGTTCAAGGACGAAGGCAATGCACATGTGCTGGTCTGGTCGCGCCCCACGCGCCGCGACAGGACGGACTGAGCGGTGCGCACGCCGGGCTCGCTTCGCCTCGCTTTGGCTGCGCTCGCGCTGTCCGGCGGTGCGCCTGCCTTTGGGCAGGCCGCTGCCGAACAAGTGCAGCCGCGTACCATCGACGTTGCCGCGCACGTCGCCGAGGCGTCGCGGCGCTTCGGCATTCCAGAACAATGGATATACGCTGTGATGCGCGCCGAAAGCGCGGGTCGGATCGGCGCGGTCTCGTCGGCAGGGGCAATGGGCCTGATGCAGCTCATGCCCGGAACCTGGGCGCGCCAGCGCGCCCGGTTCGGCCTTGGTACTGACCCATTCAATCCGCGCGACAACATCATGGCGGGCACATCCTATCTTCGCGAAATGTACGACAGCTACGGCGCGACCGGCATGCTCGCGGCTTATAATGCGGGTCCGGGTCGCTACGAACAGTGGCGGGACGACGGCCGTCCATTGCCCGCTGAAACCCGCGCCTATGTCGCCACGATTGCACCGATGCTGCAGCCGGGCAGCACGGCGACTGTCGTCGCCAGCGCTTCGCGCGTACAGTCCGTGCGCATATCCTGGACGCAAAGCGGGCTGTTCGCCGCCCGATCCAATGCGACCGAGGCGGCGCCGAACGCGGACATCGGAGAAGGTACGGCGGCTCCGCCACCTGCTTCTCCCCGTCCGCGCGGCGGCCTCTTCGCACCCGTTTCGGGGGGGCAGGAACAGTGATTGCCACGTTCGCTCGCTGGCGCGTGTTGGCGTGGCTTGGCGCAGACTTGTGCGAACAGCGGGCCGTGACAGGAGGAGGGTCAGGAGGATGGCAAGATAAAAGCACAGCCAGCCGCTGGGGTGTGGGGGCGCAGAAATGGTCAATTTTCACAGCCAGCCGCCACATCACCCGGCTGGCTCTATGTGGCATAATCCGCGCAGTTCTGCGGCGCAACAAGCCAGCCGTCACGTGCTTGGCCTCCCCGGCATGAGTGACGAGGACTTCGAGGTCCGCCCCGGACGTATCCGCGATTGCGGTTCCACGCGCAGCAAGAAGCGCACCCTCAAGGCACAGCTTCGCGCGCTCGCCAACCGGTCCGGCCGTGGCGGAAAGGTGAGCGGTACTGGATCGCGGCGCAGCACCCTTCGCCTCGCGCGGGGCCGGATCGCCAGCCTGCGCGCAACCTTGCGGGCACACCAGCGGCGTGTCGTCGTCAAGGCGCGGATCGTACGGCATCGCGGGAGCCGCTTTGTTGCAGCGCCGCTCGCGCGGCACCTGACCTATCTCAAGCGTGACGGAGTCGCCCGCGACGGCAAGGATGCAGAACTGTTCGGCAGGAGCGAAGGTGCCGTCGATGCGGATGGCTTTGCCGAACGCTGCGCCGATGACCGGCATCACTTCCGCTTCATCGTTGCCCCTGAGGATGCCGCCGAGCTGGCCGATGTCCGGACCTTCACCCGCGAATTGCTGAGCGACATGGAACAGGATCTCGGCACCAGGCTCGATTGGGTGGCGGTCGATCACTGGAACACCGACAATCCCCACATCCATGTCCTGGTGCGAGGCAAGGCCGATGACGGCCACGATCTCGTGATCGACAGGGACTATATCCGCGAAGGCATGCGCGCCCGTGCCGAAGAACGCGTGTCCCTCGAACTAGGCCCTCGCAGCGAGCGCGAGATCGACCGCACCCTCGCGCGTGAGGTGAATGCCGACAGGTGGACCAGCCTGGATCGTCGGCTGCAGATCATGGGCGACGAGCTTGGCGGGGTGATCGACCTGCGCCCCGATCCGCAGCGCATCGCCAGTCCGTCCAATCAGCATCTCATCGGGCGAGCCACCAAACTCGAGCGTCTGGGCTTGGCCGACCGCATTGCGCCAGGGTGCTGGCGCCTGAAGCCGGGCTTCAAACAAACGCTGCGCGACCTTGGTGCCCGGGGTGACGTGATCAAGACAATGCACCGGGCGATGATGGCGCAAGGTCTCGGCGTGGAGCCGAGCCGCTTTACGATGCATGAAGAAGGGGTGCCCGAGCCCGTCATTGGACGTATCGTCGAGCGCGGCCTGCACAATGAGCTGACCGGCGAGGCTTATGCCGTGGTCGACGGGATCGATGGCCGAGTCCACCACTGCACATTTTCTGACATCGACATGACCGGTGACGCCGCGCCGGGAGCAATCGTCGAGCTGCGCGCCTGGACAGACCGGCGCGGTCGCCAGCAATTGTCCTTACTGACCCATTCCGATGTAAACCTTGCGGGTCAGGAGCGTGCCCTCGGAGCGACCTGGCTCGACAAGCAATTGATCGCATCGGAGCCGCTACCGCTCGGTCCGGGGTTCGGCAGCGAAGTTGAAGCAGCCAAGGCGCGCCGGCTGGAATTTCTGGAAGGCGAAGGTCTTGCCCATAAGCGCAGCGACCGTTTCGCCCTGCCCCGCAATCTGCTTGGCACCTTGCGCGAGCGCGACCTTGCCGACGCCGGTGCCGCAATTTCGCGTGAACATGGGCTGCCCCACCGCCAAAGCCGATCGTCCGGGGAGGTGTCGGGCGTCTATCGCCAGCGCGTCCAGCTCGCATCCGGACGGTTCGCAATGATCGACGATGGCCTTGGATTTTCGCTGGTCCCTTGGTCCAAGCAGCTTGACCGTTGTCTCGGACAGCATGTGAGCGGCCAGCCTCGGCCGGCGGGTGGCATCGAATGGACACTGGGCCGAAGCCGGTCGATCGAGAGATGATGCCGGACACCAGTAGCTACTCGCTCAACCTTGACAATCGCACCATGTGATGCGTATATCCGCGTCAGGAGAAACGACGATGGCCAGCGCAGCAATTACCCATGAAAGGGCCCCGGCAGCAGCAGGCTTGCAGACTTTTTCAGGCGATGGCGATCGCAAGCGACTGACCGGCGTGGCCGTCAAGGCCGTGTTGCGGCTTGTCGATGCCTGGGGCGGCAGCAATGCCGAAGGCGCCGCGTTGCTCGGCGTGTCCGAGAGCACATGGGACCGGATCAAAGCCGGCAAATGGGATGGCACCCTGAGCCAGGACCAGCTGACCCGCGCCTCGGCCCTGATCGGTGTGTTTAAGGGGCTGCATCTGCTGTTCGCCGACGCGATGGCGGACCGCTGGCCGCGCTTGCCCAACCGGGCACCGGTGTTCGGCGCAAAGTCGCCGGTCGAGGCGATGATTGAAGGCGGCATTCCCCGTATGCTCGAAACTCGGCAGTATATCGACGCGCTGCGTGGCGGGCTCTGAGCCGCACTCTGCGCTGCCGCTGGTGCGTGAGGCGTTCCCGCGCACCATCAGGCTGGTCGCGAGCGCGCGGCTGCGCGAAGCCGTACTTGCACCGCTGGCCGACGACCCTGACGAACTGGCGCTGCTCGCCGAGATCGAAGGCGCGACCAGCGGACGGCTGGTTGCCGAGGAGCGCGGGCTAGGCGCACTCAGCCCCGAAGAACTGGTCCACGGCGTGCCGCATGCCCGCTTCATCAACGCCAGCTTCGCCTATGCCAAACCGCGCGAGCCGATGCGCTTCAACCCTGCGAACCGCGGCGCGTGGTATGCAGCGCTCAGCGTTGAAACCTGCATTGCGGAAGTCGGGCACCACCTGACCAAGGCGCTTGCTGATGCTGGCGATTACAACGCGGTTGTCGAATATAGCGAAATGCTGGCGAGCATGGCCGGCGTGTTCGTCGACCTGCGCAAAGCAGCGGATCATCCCGCGCTCGATGCCGACCCCGCGACGGGATATGCCGCTGGCAACGTCCTTGCCGCGCAGGCACGCATAGAGGGCCACAACGGTATCATCTACCCCTCGGTCCGCCACGCAGGCGGCACCTGCATCGCTGCACTGTGGCCCAACGTCGTACAGTCGGTGGTGCAAGGCGCGATGGTTCGGCTGACCTGGTCGGGTACACCAGATTACACCTGGGAGCCGATCTAACAATTTGCGCCAGCCTGACCGTTTCTACCCCAGGGCCTGCACAACCCAGTTCCGCGCTTGCCAACCTCTCCGAAGCTCACCGAGCTAGGCGTGAACAATGCGGAGTTGCGCCATGTCGGCAGCCAAAATTTTGTGGGGTCAGATCCTCGCCGTCCTGATTGTCATCGTTGCAAGCGTCTGGTCGGCAACGCAGTGGACAGCCTCTGCCCTTGGCTTCCAGCCAGAACTCGGTGCGCCATTGTTCCGCTTGTTCGGCCACCCGGTCTACCGCCCATATGACCTGTTCTGGTGGTGGTTCTCTTACGATGCTTATGCGCCGCACGTCTTCGATACCGGAGGCATGATCGCGACCTCGGGTGGGTTCGTGGCGATCGTCATGGCGATCGCTATGTCTGTCTGGCGCGGCCGCGAGAACCGCAATGCCAACACCTATGGCACGGCCCGCTGGGCAACCCGCGAGGATATCCGCAAGGCCGGTCTGCTGAGTGATACCGGCGTGGTGCTTGGCCAATTCAACAAGAACTATCTTCGCCATGACGGTGCCGAACATGTTCTGTGCTTTGCGCCGACACGTTCCGGCAAAGGCGTCGGCCTCGTGATCCCGACCTTGCTGACCTGGTCGGGATCGGCGATCGTGCATGACATCAAGGGCGAGAACTGGGAGGTCACGGCCGGTTTTCGCAGCACGTTCAGCCGCACCCTGCGTTTCGATCCCACCAGTCTTGCATCGTCCGCATACAATCCGCTGCTGGAGGTGCGCCGCGGTCTCAATGAGGTGCGCGACGTGCAGAACATCGCTGATATCCTGGTGGATCCCGAAGGCAGTCTCGAAAAGCGCAACCACTGGGAAAAGACCAGTCACGCGCTGCTGGTTGGCGCCATCCTTCATGTGCTTTACGCTGGGCGCGACAAGTCGCTCGCTGGCGTTGCGGCTTTCCTCTCCAACCCTGACGAAACTATTGAGAACACGCTCTATGCGATGATGGACACGCCGCACCTCGGCGAAGCGGGCCCGCACCCGGTCGTCGCCAGCGCTGCGCGCGAGCTGCTCAACAAATCTGACAACGAGAGATCGGGCGTGCTGTCGACCGCAATGTCCTTTCTGGGCCTCTATCGCGATCCGGTCATCGCTGAGGTCACCAGCCATTCGGACTGGCGGATCGCCGATCTCGTCAGCGGCCGACCGACCTCACTCTATTTGGTCGTGCCGCCATCCGACATCAGCCGGACCAAGCCACTGATCCGGTTGATCCTCAACCAGATCGGCCGCCGGCTCACAGAAGAATTCGATCCTGCGACCAAACGCCAGCGCGTGCTGCTTATGCTTGATGAATTCCCAGCGCTCGGCCGGCTCGACTTCTTCGAAAGCGCCCTCGCCTTCATGGCGGGCTACGGACTCAAGGCCTTCCTGATCGCCCAGTCCCTGAACCAGATCGAGCGCGCCTACGGGCAAAACAACGCCATCCTCGACAACTGCCATGTTCGCGTTGCCTTCGCGACCAACGATGAGCGCACGGCCAAGCGGGTATCCGAGGCGCTGGGAACAACCACCGAGCAGCGTTCGATGAAGAACTATGCCGGGCACCGGCTGTCACCCTGGCTTGGCCACCTGATGATCTCGCGATCCGAAACGGCGCGCGCACTTCTCACCCCTGGAGAGATTCTACAATTGCCGCAGACTGACGAGGTTGTGCTTCTATCAGGGGCACCGCCGATCAAGGCAAAGAAAGCCCGCTATTATGCCGACCGGCGGCTACAGTCTCGAGTGTTGGCCGCACCCGAGAACTGCGGCCAGCCTGCGGATGCGCGTGCCACCGACGACTGGAGCGCTCTGCCCCCGATTGAGCCAGATCCCAAATCATCCGAAGACGGTAGTCGCAGGATCGATCCTGCCAACGGCGGCTTGCGGCGCGAGCCTGACTTGCCGGAACATGTCGAAGTGGTTGCGCGGCCCAAGTCTCCAGCAGCGGAATTCGACTTTGCTGAATCTGACGGGGGAGACATTGACCAATCAGCCGCTAACAACGAACGCATCCGGCGCACGATGGAGCGCGGCGCACGGCAGGCCTCCCTCGACCTTGGCGACGGGATTGAACTGTGAAGCTGAAGCGCACTTTCCGGCTGCCGCCCGACGTGATCGACCAGCTTGCCGAGTTCGCGATGCGCAGACGCGTCGGCCAGCCCGATGTCGTGGAAGCCGCTCTCAGGTCATTCATGTCGCCCGACAACCCTGAGCAGCTCGAGGCAGCACTGAGCCGCCGTCTTGACCGCATCGATCGGCGCCTTGGACGGCTCGATGAGCAGACCGAGATTACCACAGAGGCTCTGGCCTTGTTTGTGCGGTTTTGGCTTACCGCCAATCCGCCACTGCCGGATAGTGGCCTCGCCTCGGCGCAAGCGCAGGGCAGAGAACGCTATGAGGGCTTTGTCGAAGCACTCGCGCGCCGATTGGAGGGACGGTCCCGGTTGGGTGATTTTCGAGGCTAGACGGGCGGCATTCGCCGACATTGGCGACGTTTAACGCACGTACCTGCGAGATCAGGCGCAGTCGTTCATTCAGTGCAGTGCTTGTCCGAAATTGATCACCTTGGGGCCGAAAGCTGTTTGGCAGCTTTCGGCATTGACGTAGTGAGGGCCGACGTTCCATTCCCGCAGGCCATTGATGCGATGCTCCCCGAACTCGGCGACCCCGCAAGCTGCGCGAGGATCCTGATCTGCATGTAGCGCGAGGCATAGCGAGCGAGCCGCGACGTGGGTTCAGCCTACCCAAAGGCGGGCAGCGCCTAAACGAAATAACGGAACGAGGTTTCAGCTAGGTCATCGTCGCCATACTCGTCCAAGATCCCGCCCACCCGGCGCGCGAAGGACAAGGACACAGGCCATTTTCCGCGAATGTCGGCGGTGTTCCAGTTCATCCGGGTCAGGTTCAGAACGTCCTGCGCCGCGGCGACGGCGCCTTCGGCGCCAAGACAGCGGACTTCGAACGGCTGGGGCACGTGCGGGCCCGGATAGGTGCCGAGCTCGGGCATGAAACCCGAGGTGAATAGGAAGGATCGGTCGCTGTTGACCGTGCACACCGTCCCGACTTTCGGAGGATAAGCTCCGTAGCGCAGCAGCCGGAACAGGCTGGGCACGAGGGTGACCATCGACACGATCGGCGTGTCCTTGAGCGCGGCGGCGAAGCCCGCCTGCTCGGCGGGGTCGAAATAGGAGGTCTTGTGCAACACGACCCGGAGCGGCGCGCCACCAGTGCGCAGCTCGTATTCGGCGAGCACGTTCTGAGCGAGTTCGAACGCCTGCTGCTCCGATAGGTGCACGTTGCGACCCTGTTCGGGCTCAACGGGAACACCCTCTCCACGGATGGCGAACCCTTCACCGTCGCTCGAGAAGGCTTGCGCCAAGCTGGAGCGGACGATGGCGCGCTGAGTGGTGCGGAAGTGGTGAAAGCTGATACCGACGAAACACGTGTCTGGCCCTGTCGGCGGCAGCCGCCAAGGGACGCCGCCGGCCTTGTAATAGAGTCCGACGGCGAAGTTCCACGCGCGGGTGGCCGGGTCCTGGTTTTTTGCCGTGTCGCTGAGTAAGGCGTCCGTGACGAGCTGTATCGGCAGCCGGCTTCGGAGAGCGCGCGCCTTGAGCGCCAGCCTGAGGTCCCGCTTTAGGAAGTCTTCGGGCGTCTGTTCGATCTCGTCGAGCGTATCGAACAGGTCGAGTTGGTTGCTTGGGCGGGCCCGCCGGATCTCCTTAGCGCGCTTTCGCTCTGCTTCAGTCGCTTTGCGTTCGACCGCGCTGATCTTGCTGAAAACATCGTCCGGTATGCACATCAGCACGATGTCGGGACGGTTCAGATCGCGCGACGCCAGGCGCGCATGCGCGTCGGCGTAAAGATCGACCACCCGCTGGAAAGCATGGTAGGCGTCGCCCTGCAAGGCGCGAGCGAGCTCATCATGGTTTTCCGAGTTGAGCGCGATCGATGACGCATCAGGAGCGATCAGCTTCTTATGGAAGGCCTCCTTGAAGCCGGGAAAGGGCTTCTTCAGTAGGGTGGGTTCGCCCAGGACGGGTATCTCCCGGCTGCAGCGCTCCAGCCAGCGCCGCGCCGAAGCCACCTGCTCGGCTGGGCCGATGACCCCGACATGAACATGGTCCTTCCTGGCCGACCCGAATCTCAGGTCGAACGGACCTGCGGAGAGGAGTCCGACCTTCGGATCGGTGTGCGTGCTCGCGCCGCCGAACTGGAGGCGCGGAGGTGCCAGTTCAACGATGGCGAGCTCAATCGACATCGTCGGCCTCACCTGCCCCTAGATCATCCCCGTCCCGACCGGAGCATTCTCCTTCCACCTCGTCGGGCTCCAGCGCGAGCGCTTCCAATTCCGCGTCGAGCTTCTGGAGATCCTCGTCGATCTCCGCGTCGCGCTGAGCGAGTTCATCGAAAGCCGACACGTTGAACGAGATCGTTGGCGTGCGGTGGGAAAGGAGCACCGACGGAGCGAACCGGGCGAGGTCGCTGTTGGGGCGATGCTCAAGGGCGAACGTACCATCGGCCTCGCCAGACAGGATCGCGAGCCAGAACGACACATCCTGAAGAACGCTCGGATTGAAGTCCCGCGCCGCGCGGCGAGTGGAGAGCGCGTTGGTTCGCTCCCGGCTGATTGGGTTGCGGATGCCGTCGCGTGTGAAGGTGTATCCAGGCGTCAAGACGACCGCCCAGTCGCCGCCGAAGCGCAGGACCGAGAAGCTGACCGCCTTGTGCTCATAGTAGACGACGTCATCGGACTCACGCTTGGTGCGCGCCTTGACCACGGTCCGGGTCGCTTTGCGAAGTCGCCCTTGATAGCTGACCTTGAGCTCCGGCTCGTCACCCCGCGCGAAGTAGGCGCGTCGGCGGTCGTACTCGATCTGGAGACCCTTAGCCTTCAGGTGCTCGAAGAGCAACTCATGAAGCAGCTTCAAAGCGATTGACTCACCGCCCGGCAACGCGATCAGCTCGTTGAAGTCCAAGGCCTCGATCTCGCCCGGATCGAAGGGCGTGACCATCGCCTCGGCGAGCTCCTCTAGGTCATAGAGGGAGTAGAAGCGGCCGTCACTCACATGGCCCGGTGGCACCGCCAGACCCTCGACGGCTCGATAAAAACTGCGGTTTGACCCGGAGCTGGTCGCGGCATGCCAGACCTTCGCCGGCGGGGTCTCGATGGGGATCAAGTTCGACGAGTAGCGGACGGTCTCCTCGGCTATCGGCAGCGCGGTGTTGGTGATCTCGTCGACGGCTTCCGGCCGCGCTTCAATGGTGACTGTGAACCGGGTGTTGTCGGCCGTTGGCCCAAAGCTCACCGACCCATTGTTGTTCACGGTCGCGAGGACCATATCGGAGAGCCCTGATCCCCGACGGTCCATCTGGCCGCCGCCGTAGAAGAGATCGGATATGGCGGGGTTTCGATAGCCCTTGATAGGGCTCGTCCGCTCTGCGATCGCGTCTTGGAATGACTGCTCGCCGACCTGGACGGCTATCTCCTCGATGAGCCCGCCAGGACTGGTGACCGTGATCGATTTTGGTTCAATCATGACCTGGACGGCTTCGTCGCGGTCGTAATCACGGTGCACGATCGCGTTGACGAGCATCTCTTTGATAGCGATGGCGTTGTACGCGTTCACCGTACGCGACACCTCGGCCTTGAGCCGGAACTGGAAGTTAACCAGCGCCAGAAGGTCGATCAGATCGTCGAGTTGGCTCCAAAGGTTGCCGGTGATAGTCCGCCGCACGGTGAAGTCGCCGTCGCAAGCCGCCGGCTCGAGTTCGACATCCTCGCCAAAGCGGCCCCGGAGCCAATGGCCAGGACCTGTCGCGAGGACCTCGACCCGAGCTTGAGGAAATTCGGCGGAGGGGTTGCGCGAGAACAGCAGCCAACCCGCGAGCGTCGGGGCAACACTCCCGCCGACCGGGCGCACGAGGTCGAGGCGGTCAGTCATCTCATCAACCCAAGCGGCGTCGACGTCGCCCGGCCTCCAAAGGTCGGTCCTGTCCGCATACTGCCGCAAGCGGGCCTGCAATAGCGGTTGCTCGAACCCCGACACGTCGAGCCCGTCGAGCGGGCGCATGTCCGCAGGCACGGCGCCGACGCTATGGCCGGAAGGACGGCGTGTCGGCCGCGCTCCAGCGGCGATCATGCTAGCCAGCAGGTCCTTCTCAAAAAGGTCGTCAAATCCCCGGATCGGCACGAGCTGGAAATTGGAGCCGATCGTGTCCGCCAATTGCTCCACGAAAGGCGAGTGAGGGCCGCCCAGGTCGTTTTCGAGAACGCACCAGTAGACGCCGTGCAGGAAGCCGCCGGACTTGGCTTGGGCCAGAAACAAATCGTTCATGACGGACGCTTCGGCGCCCCGATAGCCGACGGCGATCACGGGATGGTCGCGGAGCAGCGGCCGCAGGCGCTCGACCAACAGCGGGTCAAGGGACTGGACCTCGTCGGTCAAGTTCTTGTCCGTGTAGTGCTTCACCGATCCATGTAGGAATACAAGCTGCGGGTCGTGCGGCGCCGAATTGAACATCACGTAGTCAGCCGGCGTGCTGATGCTGACCAGACGATGGGGCCGGTTCTGCTGGATCGCCGCCCGCTCGAGGCAATGATCGAAGTTGGTGGTCAGGACGGTCGAGATCCATCCCTGGTGGAGGATCTGCGTCAGGGCGACATAGCCCCGCGAGGGCGGCACCTCCGGAGGGTTGATGAGCTTCTCGAAAAACTCGCGGCGGTCGCTTTTTACCCCCAACAGGTTATCGATGGCATCAGGATAGAGATCAGCAGGCGAGAGCTCCGGCTTGTACCAAGGTTGAGCGATGAGCCATGGCCAGTAATCGGACCGGCGAATGGTGAAGTCGTCGGGGTGGCGGCCGTTCTCCTTGCACCATGCCCAGCGCGCCACTTTCTCGACCGTCTTGCCCGCGGCCGGGATGCCCGACGTGATCGAGGCGCCGGCGCCTATGACCAAAACCGGCTCGGAACTGTCCATTAGCAATGATCGCAACCGGCCAGGCGAAGAGGTCCGCATGGTGGACATCTTGGACACTGATCGGCCGCAAAGTGCGCCGGCTTCACTCATTCACCAAACCTAGGCGCCATCGCCCTCTCCTCAACCGCCAAGCTCCAAGCCTGCTAGATTCGTCCGCGTCACTCCCATGTAGCAGAACGGAACGCGAATACGGAACGATGTTCTGTTGCTGCCAATATGTGACAGCGGTGCTCAACAGCGGACTGCCGCCTCTGTCTCAAAACATCGTCATCGTCCCGGCATCTCTTGTCACACTAAATTCAACAATCTTATCAACCACACCAACTGGCACCTTGTTCTCCCACCGTTTCAAGCCCAACTGGTGAGGTATGAATGCGGTTGAGATCGAACAGGCAATTTCTGAGCTGGCGGAGATTCCCTTTGACCGGGCTGAGTTTCCGTTTGCGTTCCTTGAAGCTTTTGGAAACAAGGCCACAACGCTCAAGAAACTGCGCAGCGGCGCTTCGAACGCGTCCGATCTGCTAGGCGCCGTGCTTCAGCGCCGCAACATTCATATCGCCACCTGTGACGCCGGAACCGTCGATCAGACGCTGAAGGCGCTGCGTGAGAGCCCGAAGACGGCCGCGGCGAAGGCAAAGTTCAGGGTCAGATGCACTTCGAGATCAAAGGCCTGAAATTGCCGACCAGCATCGAGGTTACGCGCATTTGCCGCGAGGACCTCAACGAGGTGATCGCGAGCTTCGTGCAGGACAAGTCGGTGGTCGAACGCGGCATGTTCGACCCAGACGTGGTGCCGGAAGAACTGACCCAGCTGAAGATGGGCAAGATCATCCGCGAGAAATACCCCGAGCTCAGCGCAGAGGATCAGGAAGCTGTGCGCCAGCACGCCATCGCGGCGATGACCGTGACGCAGCAGGCCAAGGCGATGATCGCCGGGGAGGTCGCCGATGGCGAGATCAAGGCCAACACCGCGTTTATCGATGGGGTGCGCAAGTTCGCGCTCAGCGTCACAGACCTCGACATAGACCTCATCGACCACATCAATCCGTTCGATGCCACGATCGCGGTCATGGCCAAGGCAATGGACGAAGCCACGCTCCTCCAGGTGCAGGCGGTGATCAATGCCAAGAAGGACAAGCTGACCTACGAGGACGCCCGCGCCCTCGCCGAGCGTGCGCTCGAATTCAAGCGCGAGCGCGGCCGGTTGCCCTCTCTGACCTCGCAGGACACCTGGGAGCGCAAGATGGCCGAGGGGATTGCCTTCCTCCAGCGCCATGCCGCAAAGGCCGGTGCCGATGGCTGAACTGAGCGACCTAGAATTGCTGGCGGAACTCGGCGTCAACATGACGCCCGAGGTGCAGCGCGCGCTGACGCCGCTGCAGGAGCGGATTGTCGCCGGGTTCGAGGACATTCAGCGGTTCGTTGTCGAGAATGGCCGCTTGCCCCAGCATCGCGACGACCGCGACATCTTCGAACGGCTCTATGCTGTGCGTCTCGACCAGCTTCGTGGCATGCCGGATGCGCGTGACCTGCTCGCGCCGCTTGATACCGACGGCATTCTCGACGGAGCCACACCAGCGGCAGCTCCGGCGGCGCTCGACGACGATGCCTTGCTCGCCGAACTTGGCATTGCGAGCGGGTCTGGAAATGACATCACCCAGCTTCGGCACGTCTCGTCGCGCGCGGAGAAGCGAGCAGCGGAAGAAATTGCCAACCGAGAGCCGTGCGAGGATTTCGCCGACTTCAAGGGACTATTTGAGCGGGTACAGGCCGACCTCAAAGCGGGTGCTCGGCAGGCCAAGGTGCTGAATCAGACCGAAGTCACCCTAGCCGAGATCCAGCCCGGCAACTACTTCATCGTTGGCGGACAGGTTGCCTACATCGCCGGGTCCACCGAAGACTTCGTCACCCAATACGAGCGGAAAGACCGCCGTGTCCGCGTCATCTATGACAACGGAACCGAGGCGACAGTCCTGTCGCGATCCTTCCAGAAAGCGTTGTACCGGGACGAAACTGCACGCCGCATCACTGAGGTCAGTGCTGGACCGCTGTTCGGCGACACCGCCGAACCTGAAGACCTTGCAAGCGGTACGATCTACGTCCTCCGGAGCAAATCAGCTCACCCTTACGTCGACCAGCACCGCGAACTGATCCACAAGATCGGGGTGACAGGCCAACCAGTTGCAAGCCGAATCGCAAATGCGCGCAATGATCCGACATTTCTTCTCGCCGACGTCGAGATCGTGGCCGAGTATAGGCTTTACAACATTAATCGCAGCAAGCTGGAAGGGTTGATACACCGCGCACTGGCCCCCGCCCGTCTGGATCTTTCAGCCGGTGACCGCTTTGGGAGGTCTGTCCAGCCTCGCGAGTGGTTTCTGGTTCCGCTCGCAGCCATCAATGAGCTCGTCACTCGGATCAGCGACGGAACCGTGACGGAAATTCGATACGACCGGGATCAGGCTCGCTTCGTTCAATTCTGACGTACCGCATTTCACGGCCAACTCTTCGCCAGCATACGCCGCCCAGAACTAGCTGTTGCACCACAAGCATTTGATGTCTCTTTGATCTGCCTCACGAGCGCTGCCGATGATCGGTTGCCTCGCCGACACGAGGCAATTCATGAGCGTCATCCCCATCCAGTCGCAGGCATCGTCGCGCGGTGCGCGCATGCTGCGCACCGCGCTCGGGCCGGAGATCGCCGCCTGGCTTGAAGATGCCTCGGTCATAGAGGTCATGCTCAATCCTGACGGGCGGCTATGGATCGAGCGGCTCGGAGCCGGGATCGCCAATACGGGGAGCGGGATGTGCGCTGCCGATGGCGAGCGGATCATCCGCTTGGTGGCGCACCATGTCGGAGCCGAGGTTCATGCCAGGGCACCGCGCGTGTCGGCCGAGCTCCCCGATACAGGCGAGCGTTTCGAAGGTCTGCTGCCGCCGGTTGTGGCATCGCCGAGCTTCGCGATCCGCAAGCCCGCCGTCGCTGTGTTCACGCTCGCGGATTATGTCGCGGCGAAGATCATGTCTGGATGGCAGGCCGAAGCGCTGGTGCGCGCCATTGCTTCCCGCAAGAACGTCCTCGTCGCTGGAGGCACGTCGACCGGCAAGACCACCCTCACCAACGCGCTTTTGGCCGAAGTCGCTAAGACCGACGACCGCGTGGTCCTGATCGAAGACACCCGCGAGCTGCAATGCGCTGCACCCAACCTAGTGTCGCTGCGCACCAAGGACGGCGTTGCCTCCCTCTCCGACTTGGTCCGCTCGGCCCTGCGCTTGCGACCCGACCGGATCCCGATCGGCGAGGTGCGCGGGGCCGAAGCGCTCGACCTGCTCAAGGCCTGGGGCACCGGCCATCCCGGCGGCGTCGGTACGATCCACGCAGGATCCGCGCTGGGGGTGCTGCGGCGCATGGAGCAGCTGATCCAGGAAAGCGTGGTCACCGTGCCGCGCGCGCTGATTGCAGAGACCATTGATGTGATCGCCGTCCTGGTCCGCGACGGGACCGGGCGGCGACTTGCCGAGCTCGCCGAGGTCACCGGCCTCGATGAACGCGGCGACTACCAGATCCTCCCCATCACACCACCAGCCACAGGAGTTTCATCGTGATCCAGACCATGTCGCGCGCCCGCGCCCGCCTCTCAGCTGCCATGCTCGGCGGCTTCGTCGCCCTCGCCTTCGCCAACCCTGCCCATGCGGCAGGTTCGTCGATGCCGTGGGAGGCACCGCTCCAGTCGATCCTCGAATCGATCCAGGGGCCTGTCGCCAAGATCGTTGCGGTCATGATCATCATCGCCACTGGCCTGGCGCTCGCGTTTGGCGACACGTCGGGCGGCGCGCGGCGGATGATCCAGATTGTGTTCGGCCTGTCGATCGCTTTTGCCGCCTCGTCCTTCTTCCTGTCGTTCTTCTCGTTCGGCGGCGGGGCCTTGGTGTGATGGGTGTCGCGGCGCCCGAAGCCGTGCCGGGCTTTGTCGTTCCGGTACACCGCGCGCTGACCGAGCATATCCTGCTCGGCGGCGCGCCGCGCGGGCTGGCGATCGCCAATGCGACGCTGGCGGCCGCGATCGGGCTTGGCCTGCGCCTCTGGATCGCCGGGGTGGTGATCTTCGCGCTGGGCCACATGGTCTCGGTCTGGGCGGCGCGGCGCGATCCGCAATTCGTCGATGTCGCGCGGCGGCATCTGCGATTCCCCACCTATCTGAGGGTCTGAGCCCATGCTCTCGCTTCGCGAATACAGGAACAAGGCCGACCGGCTCGCAGACTTCCTGCCTTGGGCGGCATTGGTCGCGCCCGGCGTCGTGCTCAACAAGGATGGCAGCTTCCAGCGCTCGGCCCGCTTTCGCGGACCCGATCTCGACAGCGCAACGCCTGCCGAGCTGATCGCAACCACGGCGCGGCTCAATTCTGCGCTCCGCCGCTTGGGTTCGGGCTGGGCAGTTTTCGTGGAGGCGGTTCGCCGGCCCGCGCAGGACTACGCCGACAGCGCCTTTCCTGATCCGGCCTCGGCACTGGTAGAAAACGAGCGCGCCGCGCAGTTCGCCGAAGAAGGTGCGCACTTCGAAAGCCGCTATTTCCTGACGCTGTTGTGGATGCCGCCCGCCGAAGACGCCGTCCGCGCCGAAAGCTGGCTCTACGAGGGCAAAGCCGAGAAGGGAATCAATCCCAAGGAGCTGCTCGATCTCTTCATCGACCGCACCGACCGGTTGCTGCGGCTGGTCGAGGGTTTCGTGCCCGAAGTAGCCTGGCTCGATGACAGCGAGACGCTGACTTACTTGCATAACTGCATCTCAACGCGGTCACACCGCGTCCGCGTTCCCGAAGTGCCGATGCATCTCGATGCGCTGCTGGCCGACGAGCCGCTGACCGGTGGGCTCGAACCCCGCTTGGGCAAGGCGCATCTGCGCACGCTCACCGTGGTCGGCTTTCCCAGCAGCACTTTCCCGGGCCTGCTCGACGAACTCAACCGGCTCGCCTTCGCCTACCGCTGGTCGACCCGCGCAGTGATGCTCGACAAAACCGATGCGACCAAGCTCACCGCCAAGATCCGGCGGCAATGGTTTGCCAAGAGGAAGTCGGTCGCAAGCATCCTCAAGGAGGTGATGACCAACGAGGCCTCGACATTGCTCGACAGCGATGCCTCGAACAAGGCCGCCGATGCCGATGCGGCGCTGCAGGAACTCGGATCGGATTTTGTCGGCCAGGCCTATGTCACCGCGACAGTAACAGTGTGGGACGAAGGTCCCGCGCTCGCCGCCGAGAAGCTTCGGCTGGTCGAGAAGGTCATTCAGGGCCGCGACTTCACCGTGATCGTTGAAGGCATGAACGGAGTCGAAGCCTGGCTCGGCTCGCTCCCCGGCCATGTCTACGCCAATGTCCGGCAACCTCCGATCTCGACTCTCAATCTAGCCCACATGATCCCCCTCTCAGCCGTGTGGGCCGGGCCGGAATGGGACGAGCACTTTCGCGCACCCCCGCTCTTCTATGCGCGGACGGAAGGCTCGACCCCATTCCGGTTCTCGCTCCATGTCGGCGACGTCGGCCACACGCTGATCGTCGGGCCCACCGGCGCCGGCAAATCGGTGCTGCTCGCGCTGATGGCGCTGCAGTTCCGGCGCTATACCCAAGCGCAAGTCTTTGCCTTCGACTTCGGCGGCTCGATCCGTGCGGCCGCGCTTGCCTGTGGCGGCGACTGGCAGGACCTGGGAACCAGCCTGTCGGACGACAGCGCTGACACCGTGCAATTGCAGCCGCTGGCGCGGATCGACGAGGCTGCAGAACGCAACTGGGCCGCCGAATGGCTGCAGGCGATCCTGGCTTCCGAGGGTGTTGCGGTCGATCCGGTCACCAAGGAGCATCTGTGGTCGGCACTGACCTCGCTTTCGACAGCCCCGGTCGCCGAACGAACCCTGACCGGCCTCTCCGTACTGCTCCAAAGCCAAGCACTGAAGCAGGCGCTCGCGCCCTATTGCATCGGCGGGCCGTTCGGGCGGCTGCTCGATGCCGAGGTCGAACATCTGGGCGAAGCGAGCTTTCAGGCCTTTGAGACCGAGGGGCTGACAGGCTCGGCTGCGGCGCCCGCCGTACTCTTCTACCTGTTCCACCGGATCGAAGGGCGGCTCGATGGCTCGCCAACGATGATCATCATCGACGAGGGCTGGCTCGTGCTCGACAGCCCCGCCTTCGCTGCGCAACTGCGCGAATGGCTCAAAACGCTGCGCAAGAAGAACGCGAGTGTGGTGTTCGCGACCCAGAGCCTCGCCGACATCGAGACCAGCGCGATTGCGCCCGCGATCATCGAAAGCTGCCCTACCCGCATCTTCCTTCCCAACGAACGCGCAATCGAACCGCAAATATTGGCGATCTACCGCAGGTTTGGGCTCAACGACCGGCAGATCGAGATCATCGCACGGGCGACGCCCAAGCGCGACTATTACTGCCAGTCGGCGCGCGGCAACCGGCTGTTCGAACTAGGCCTCGGCGAAGTCGCGCTTGCCTTCACTGCCACCTCATCAAAGGCTGACCATCTCGCGATCGATGCGATCACGGCAGCGCACGGTGGCGCTGACTTTGCGGCGCGCTGGCTGCGCCATCGCGGTCTTGGCTGGGCAGCCGAGCTGCTGCCCGCCCCTTCTCCCCCTCCCCAGCCCGGTCCGAGCTCGGACCCAATTCAGGAGTAGTGCCCATGAAAGCCCGTAAATTCGTCTCTATGCTCGCTGCCGGTGCCGCCGTCCTTGCGGTCAGCGTCAGCGCCGTGCTGCCGACCGCTGCCAGCGCCCAGATCGGCGGCGTCGTGTTCGACCCGCGCAATTACGCGCAGAACATCTTGACCGCCGCGCGCACGCTCGAACAGATCAACAACCAGATCCGGCAGCTCCAGAACCAGGCCACTTCGCTCGTCAACGAAGCGCGCAACCTGCAATCGCTGCCACTCACCGTGCTTGAACCCCTGCAGGCGCAGATCCGGCAGACGCAGGCCTTGCTCGGGCAGGCGCAGCGTGTGGCTTACGACGTCCGTCAGATCGAACGCGAGTTCCAGAACAACTATCGCGCAGGCTCCATGACGGGGCCGCAGCGCATGCTGGTTCAGGGCGCCGAAGCCCGGTGGCAGAACAGCGTCGGCGCCTTCGAGGATGCCCTGCGGGTTCAGGCCGGCGTAGTCGGCAATATCGACGGCGCGCGCGGCGCCATCGACAGCCTCGTTGGCTCAAGCCAGTCGGCAACAGGCGCGCTTCAGGCCGCCCAGGCGGGCAATCAGCTGCTGGCGGTGCAGGCACAGCAACTCGCCGACCTGACCGCCACGGTTGCCTCGCTCGCTCGGGCACAATCGCTCGACGCCGCTGCCCAGGCGGCAGCCAAGGCGCAGGCACGCGAGCAGCTGCGGCGCTTTCTTGGTGATCGCAGCCCCTATGTCCCGGGCAATGCCCGCCTGTTCGGGAATTGAGACGATGGACAGCAAGCTCTTTGCGCGGATCGGGGCGGGCGCCTTCGTCGCCATTGCCATCACCATGACTATGCTCGAACTGCGCGAAGAGCCTCTGCCGCCGCCAGGCGATGTCATCGCTGTGGCAAATGAATCCGTAGACGATGCGAAGGCCACCCTCGCCTATTGCACAGCGCTCGGCCTTGAGGCGGCATCGGTCGACGTCTGCACCGCAACCTGGGCAGCCGAGCGCCGCCGGTTTCTGAGGCAAACCGAACGCGATGCCCCGGAAATCCCCCCTGGCGCTGACAATAGCGGGGATCCCACCCTCGATCTGACCGGTGGTCACTGACATGGGTGGCACCGGCGTCGTCGACCGCTTCCTCGACATCTTCTCGCGCTACATCGACAGCGGGTTCGGCCTCTTGGGCGGCGAGGTCGCCTTCATCGCGACCACGTTGATCGTCATCGACGTCACGCTGGCAGCGCTGTTCTGGTCGTGGGGCGAGCAGGACGACATCCTCGCCCGTCTGGTCAAGAAGACCCTCTTTGTCGGCATCTTCGCTTACATCATCGGCAACTGGAACAGCCTCGCCCGCATCGTCTTCGAAAGCTTCGCCGGCTTGGGCCTGAAAGCTAGTGGCACCGGCTTTACCGCGGCCGAACTGCTGCAGCCGGGCCGCGTTGCGCAGGTTGGGCTCGACGCTGCCTATCCCTTGCTGGAATCGATCTCCGAGCTGCTCGGCTTTGTCAGCTTCTTCGAGAATTTCCTGCAGATCGTTATCCTGCTGGTCGCCTGGGCGATCGTCATCATCGCCTTCTTCATCTTGTCGATCCAGCTGTTCATCACGCTGATCGAGTTCAAGCTGGCAACGCTCTGCGGCTTCGTGCTGATCCCGTTCGGCCTGTTCGGCAAGACTGCCTTCATGGCCGAACGCGTGCTCGGCAATGTCGTCTCGTCGGGCATCAAGGTGCTGGTGCTCGCGGTCATCGTCGGCATAGGCTCGACGATCTTTTCCGAGTTCACCACGGCGATCGCGGGCGAACCGACCATCGAGGACGCGCTGTCGATCGTGCTGGCAAGCCTCGCGCTGCTCGGCCTTGGCATCTTCGGTCCCGGGATCGCCAATGGCATTGTTTCAGGCGGACCGCAGCTGGGTGCAGGCGCCGCAGCCGGCACCGCGCTCCTCGCCGGCGGCGCTGCCGCAGGCGCTGTCGCCGGAGCTAAGCTGGCGGGCGGCGCGGTCACCAGCGCGGCCTCCAGCGTCGCGCAAGGCACCTCGCGAGCTGCAGGCGGCGCGACCATGGCCTATGCGCTGGGCTCTGCCGGCAAGTCGGGTGGCGCAGCAGTCGCAGGCGGCGCGCGTGCCGTCGGCGAATATGCCGCCAGCGCCGCGACATCGCCGCTGCGCAAGGCCGGTGACGGCGTGAAGCAATCGTTCCGCGAAGGCAGCCGCGACGCCATTACCAAGACCGGCGGCAGCATCACGCCTGGCCCGAATACCCCGCCGCCATCTCAGCCGCCCGTTGCCGACCAAGACCAGGCGGCGGCCAACGCTCCGCCGACCTGGGCCAAGGCGATGAAGGACCGCCAGACCCTTACCCATGGCGCGAGCATCGCCGCGCACACACTCAAATCGGGCGACAGCCATGGCGGCGGCGCCTCGGTCGATACCTCAGAAAAGGACTGACACATGTTCCGACGACCTTCGATCCGCTACGGCAAAACGCCCGAACCGGAAACGCCCTACCAGCGCGCCGCGCAGGTGTGGGACGAGCGCATCGGCTCGGCACGCGTTCAAGCACGCAGCTGGCGCTACGCCTTTTTCGGTGCGCTCGGTCTGTCCGCCTGCCTCACCGCAGGCATCGTCTGGCAGGGTGCGCAAGGCTCGATCATCCCCTGGGTGGTGCAAGTCGACAAGCTTGGCGAAGCCCAGGCCATCGCCCCTGCGGTCAGCGACTTTGATCCCTCCGATCCGCAAATCGCGTTCCATCTGGCGCGGTTTATCGAGCAGGTGCGCTCGATCCCCGATGATCCCATCATCGTCCGTCAGAACTGGCTGCGCGCCTATGACTTCGTCACCGATCGCGGCGCCCTTGTGCTCAACGACTATGCGCGGACCAACGATCCTTTTGCATTGATCGGCCGCGAACAGGTCGGGATCGATGTCACCAGCGTCATCCGCGCCTCGCCGACCAGCTTCCGCGTCGCCTGGGTCGAGCGTCGCTACCGCGATGGCAGCCTTGCCGAGACCAGTCGCTGGACCGCGATCCTGACGATCACCGTCCAGACACCGCGCACCCCCGATGCCCTGCGCAAGAACCCGCTCGGCATCTTCGTCAATGCCATCAATTGGTCAAAGGAACTTGGCTCATGATCTCGCCCATTCCCGGTCGCCTTGCGGTGACCCTCTTGCCCGTCCTGCTTGGAACAACCGCTTGCCCGGCTTCAGCTCAAACGTCAGAGCCAGCGCCAGTGGTCATCGATGCGGCAACCAGCGGGACAGTTCAGACGCAATCCGAAACGCGGCGAGCCCCCTCCCGCGCCGCGCGCCGCTCCCAGCCATCCGCCCCCCGGGATAGGGTGGGAGCGGCAAACGCCGCCGCGCGCGTGCAGCCCGAGGGCGAGCAGTTCATCAACGCGATTCAGAACTATGCCTGGTCGCCCGGCGCGCTCTACCAGGTCTACGCCAAGCCCGGTCAGGTCACCGACATTGCGCTGCAGGAAGGCGAGCAGCTCGTTGGCGCCGGGCCGGTCGCAGCCGGCGATACGGTGCGCTGGTTGATCGGCGACACCGTGAGCGGGCGCGGCGCGACTGCGCGGGTCCACATTCTGGTGAAGCCGGTCCGTTCGGACATCACGACCAACCTCGTCATCAACACCGACCGGCGCACGTACCATATCGAGCTGCGCGCCAATCCGTCGGTCTACATGGCGTCGGTTTCCTGGACCTATCCGCAGGACGAGCTGATCGCCTTGCAGCAGGCGCAGGAAGCCGAGGCGCGCGCCGCTCCGATTGCCGCCAATATTCCGATCGAAGCGCTCAATTTTGCCTATCGTCTGTCGGGCGATAGGCCTGCGTGGCGACCGATGCGCGTGTTCGATGATGGGCGGCAGACCTTTATCGAGTTTCCCGAAAGCGTTGCCCAAGGTCAGATGCCGCCCCTGTTCGGGCTTGGCGAAGGCAATCAGGCCGAGCTCCTCAATTACCGCGTATCAGGCCGCTTCATGATCGTCGACCGGCTGCTCGAGCGCGCCGAACTGCGCCTTGGCGACCGCCGTTCGCAGCAGCGTGTCGAAATTCGCAAGCAACGCCGGAGGACGCCATCATGAGCGACGAAGCTGTCCAAACGCCAGAAGAGGCGGTCAAGCTGCGCGGCGATCCACCGCGCGTCATGCGCCTCTCGCGCAAAGCGATCGGCATCGCTTCGGCCTGCGGCTTTGCTCTTGTCGGCGGTGCGCTGATCTACGCCCTGCAGCCCGCGAGCCAGACCGAGCGCGAGGAGCTTTTTAACACGGAGGGAACCGCGCGGCCCGATGCATTGGCCGACGGGCCGCGCGACTACGGCGATGTCCCGAAGTTGGGCCCGCCGCTTCCCGGCGATCTTGGTGCGCCAATTCTTGCGGCGCAGCAGCGCGGCGATGTCGCCGAGCTTCCGCCGATTGGCGCCGCGCCGCCCGCAGGCCCTGCGCCAACGCCTGCGCAAACGGCGGCCGAGGCGGAACGACAGCGGTTGCAACAGGAACGCAGCGTCGCGCGCGAGAGCCGGCTGTTCTTTGGCGGCGGCGCGGGAGCAGCTGCGGTCGGTGGCGGATCGGGAGTTGCCGAAACCGGCGGTTGGCCGCCGGTGCCGCAGCTTCCAGCAGAGGCTCAGCGTCCCGCCTTTGCCGAACGCCCCGTCGAGCGCCGAACGCAATCGGCGAGCCGGATCGAGCTGCCAGCAGGCACGCATGTCCTGCAGGCAGGCAGCATCATCCCTGCCGCTCTCATCACTGGAATCCGCTCCGATCTTCCGGGGCAAGTCACCGCTCAGGTTACCGAACCGGTCTATGATAGCGTTACCGGGCGCATCCTGCTCATTCCGCAGGGCTCGCGGCTGATCGGCGACTATAATGCCGACGTGTCCTTCGGGCAGCGTCGGGTGCAGCTCGCATGGAACCGCCTGATCCTGCCCGATGGCCGTTCGATCGTGCTCGAACGCCAGCCCGGCGGCGACCCCTCCGGCTTTGCCGGGCTTGAGGACGGTGTGGACTTTCATTGGGGCGGCGTTCTGCGGGCGGCGCTGGTCTCGACCCTGCTGGGTTTTGGCGGCGAGCTTGGCGCGGGCAATGACGACAATCTCACCCGCGCGCTGCGTCGCGGCTCGCAGGACAGCATAGGCCGCGCAGGCGAACAGGTGGTCAGCCGCGAGCTCGACGTGCGACCGACGCTGACCATCCGACCAGGTTTTCCCGTGCGCGTGCTGGTGACTCGTGACCTAATACTTGGAGGCGGGTCATGACCCGACTGAAATTGGCCGATCTGGCCGACGAAAAGCCGGTCAAGCTGACCGTCGAGCTTTCGTCCCGCCTTCACCGAGAATTGCTTGCTTACGGCTTGGCGATCAACGGAGGTGTTGCCAGAGATGCGCCCACGCCCGAACGGCTGATCCCGCCGATGATCGAACGCTTTATCGCAACCGATCGGTCATTCGGCAAAGCGCGTCGGTCGGGTCAGCCAGGATAACGTTCGCTGATCAGTTCAAAGAACCTCTTCAGCGCCGGATTGTCGTTATCCTCGCGCCAGTAAAAGGCATAATCGAGGCGCGCGGGACCGCCCTGATCTATGATTTCAGCGAATGTCAGCTCCGGCCAGTGCACGCCGATCGACGCTTCGGTAGCCAGCGTGATATACCGCCCGAACGGGACCGTGCTCAAAACGCTCTCGAGGCTTGTGTCCTGCATGATCAGGTGCGCACGATAACCCTGATCCGACATTCGCCGCTTGAGCGTGCGCGCCATTGAAGGGCCCACGCCTTGACTTGGCAGCACAAAGACCTGGCGGCGGAAATCGCTCCAGTGTATTCGGTCTGAACTGGCCAGCTGATGGTCTTTCGGCAAAGCCGCCAGCAGCCGCTCGGACCAGGCCGATCGCCGCAGAATGCTCACATCATGGGCGTCGGACGGCATCAGCGCGACGTCAATGATCCTGGCCTTCAGGTCGCTAAGCATCCGCTCGGGATCGGCCTCGATACCGTCAAACTGAATGTCGGGATGACGCCGCATGTATTCGCCTATGGTCGCACGCATGTTGCCAGCCATCAGCGACGCACAAAAGCCGACCGCGATCCTGCCCTCCTCGCCATAACTGACGGCGCGGGCGGTCGTCTGAAGATTGTCGATGTCGGTAAGAATGCGCCTGGCAACGCTGAGGAACGCTTTGCCCTGCTCGGTCGGGATTGCACCGCGTGTGCTGCGTTCGAAGAGTTTGATCCCGAGGCGCGCCTCCAACACGGCTATTCGTCTGCTCAAGGTCGACTGTTTGATGCGCATTGCTTCGGCAGCACGGGAAAAATTCTGGGCATCGGCTGTGGCGACTGCAAATCTGAGCTGACGCACTTCGATCATACACTACGCGACCTTTACCATCTTCTCCTCGGGTCGCCGTATCACCAATAGTCAAAATCTTCCAAAGTTTTCCAATTCTTCAATGCAAAGCTGATGAGGTAGCCCCTGACTGAAACTCTGGATTCCGCTATCCGGAAAGTCGCATCCAATGCGGATCGTTTCAGGTACTTACAGTTACTTACCTCCGGCTTTGCATCGGCGCTAAGGTCAAGAACGATCAGCCGACGACCAGTGGATGTGGACGATTTGCCATCGCCTATTTGCCCGTCTCAGCATCATCGTCTCGACCGACCGGCTGTTGATCGCGCGGGTTCGGTATGTTCCAGTGACCGTTTCAACGCTGACGACCCAGGCCATATCGCCCTGCATCCCATGCGATCGGCTGACGAGCGTTCGGCGTATAGCGGCGCTGAAGGCAGCATCGGCCTGCAGATGGTGGCTGGCATATTCGGCACGGCCATTTTCGACGTTGCCGGATTCAAAAATGACGACGTCCTCGGCAAGATGCGTCAGCGCAGCATCGATATCGCCGCGGGCAAGTGCAGCGTGGAACGCCGTGACGGTTTCGACCGGTGTTACTGCGTCGGCAGGCGCTTCTTGCTCCGACTGGAATGGCGCGCGCTGTGTATCATGCGCCCCCGGATGCGCCGCCGTAAGACTTAGCCCGATAGTCGCGATACCAAGGGAGCGCTTGGGGCGCCGCCACGTCCGTTCCAACATTTCAGATTTCGCCATCCCCCATCCCCTCTCTTGAGCATCGTCTCGATCACATCATCATTGGCGACATCATGCCCAACACGGCAACCAGACCGATTATCCCGACGGCGAGGAACAATTCGCCTGCCAGGCTTTTGCGCAGGCGTGACAACGGAATCGAAGGGTCCAAGCCGCCGCTCCCGGCATTGGTTGAGGACCGCCGCCCGACAGTGGCGTTGTGCGCGCCGAACGCCACCATGCCGCCGACCAGCACCACTTTTGCGGCCAGCAACAAGCCATAAGGTGTTGTGAAGACGGACACGCTGTTGCCCAGACCAAAAATTAGATGCGCGTTGATCAGACCTGTCACTGCCACAGCGGCAACGAGCCCGACCCCAAGTGGCGCGAACACGTGCATGGCCTGAAGCAGCGGATATGCTGGCAGGAGATTTGGGTGTCGATGCGCTCTGATCGTGAAAACCAGAAACCAGCAAATGGCCCCCAGCCACAGGCCCGCCGCCAGCAAGTGAATGCCATTGTTCAAGCGGTGGAACAGACCCAGGCCGCCTTCCGTCGCAGCGGCATGGCCGCTCCAGCCGAGCGTCAGCAGCGCAGCAGCAAAGCATATGGTAGCGATCAGCGAGGCTGGCTTGAAGACGCGGCTTGCCGGCAACGCACAAAGGCCCAAAGCAAGCAGCGCGAGACGTATCAGAAACGCCATGCCCATATCGGTGCCGACGATCATGGCCTCAACCGTCGGCCAGTCGAGCGCAGCAATTGGCGCTCCCATCATCGCTGCGATCGATACCAGCATCAGCGCGGTGGACAGGAGGGGCGCACATATCGCTATGAAAATCAGCGCAGCCTTGCTCCGATCCTCAGGCACCCAATCGAGCCTGCGCAGGCTTAGCAGCCAAAACGCTGACCAACCGAACAGGAACAGCAGCGCCCCATAGTGCGCGAAGCGCAATCCCTGTTCGGCCAGACTTGCCATGCCGTCGTCAGCTGACGATGAAGTTGACCGTGCCATTCATGCGATGGCCGTCAGCCCCGGCTGCCTGCCAACGGACCTCGTAGGTTCCGGCACGCAGCGGCTGGCGCAGGGTCAGCGTCATCGTGCGGTTGCTGTTCGACCATGTGGTGGCGAAATTCCGGATGACCATCGGGCTGTGATTTTCCATCCCCGGCATTGCAGTCATGACAATGCTGGCAGCCGCAGTCGGCGGCAACAAGGCTTCACTGAATGTCAAGGTAACGACACGCGGTCGAGAGACCGTGGCACCCTCGGCGGGTGTGGAAGAGACGACGCGTGTATGCGCCAGGGCAACGGACGGCGATGCCAACGGCACCGCAAGCATTGCAGCAGCGGCGAGTAACCTTGTGAACTTCATGTGTGTTTCCTTAATCTCAAAACCAGAACCGAATGCCGACCACGTAATTAGTGAAGCTGGGGTCATCGCCCCGCGCCCGGGCGAAGTCGGCACTATTGCCGACACGCCAAGCCTGTTCGATGCCGATATAGGGCGCGAACTCTCGGATGACTTCGTACCTCAGTCGAAGGCCGAGCTCGACCTTGTCAAGACCACTGCCTATCCCCAGCTGGGGGATATCTTGAGCCGCGAGATTCACCTCGATGCGCGGCTGCAGGATCAGGCGCTGAGTGATGCGCTGATCGAGCTCCGCTTCGATACGCGCGGTTACGTCGGCACGATCTGAAACAAAAAGGGCCGCGTCGATCTCGAACATATAGGGTGCCAAGCCTTGGACGCCGACAACCGCATAGGTCGTATCCGGTCCGGCAACGTCATGCCGCACCCCTGCCTGGACATCCCAAAAAGGTGCGATGGCCCGCGAATACAGAGCTTGAAATTCCGCATCCTCAAGCCGGTCGCCGAAGGATCCTTCCCCTTCGCTCTTGAACCAGAAACGGCTGGTAGGCCCCCCATAATAGCCCTGCAGGTCCCAGATGTAGTCATTTGCACCTTGTCGAGCATGAACTTCGAGCCTGTCGCCCTGGAACCAGAAGACAGGAAAGTCACCAGAAGCACGTCGCAGCTCTTCACGCGACGCGCGCATCGCCTCCGCCCCCCAAATGGCATCAGCAGCCCGCGGCGGACCGCTGCCGGCACTGGGCGGCGGTGGCGTTTCCATTTCAGGCCCTGGGGACATGGACGCGGCGTTTTCCATCGTGCCATGGTTCATAGCGCCATGGTCGCTGGCGCCCACTGGAGCTTGTGACTCTCCGGCATCATTCGGGACGGCATGGCCAGCATGCGGATCAACCGATGGCGGCGTCCCTTGCTGAATTGGCACGACGTGGCCGGCGTGCGGATCGACCTGAGATGGGCCGGGCACCGGTGCCGGCGCGGGCGCGGGCTCAGCCGTGCCATGCCCTTGATGCTGCGCCGCCGCCGGAACCGAGACAAGCGCGCTCACGATCAGCGCAGTGGAGAGGATCGCGCGCATGTTCACAGAGCCCCCCCGGGGCCGACAACCGTCACGGTCTGCATCATACCCGCATGCATGTGATACATCAGATGGCAGTGAAACGACCAATCCCCCGGCTCATTCGCTGTCAGATCAAATTGGGCGCTCGCGCCTGGCTGCACGACAACGACATTCTTTCGCGGCTGATGAGCCGGCGTAGCGCCGTTGACCAGTTCAAAGAACATGCCATGCAAGTGAATTGGATGGGCCATCATCGTGTTGTTGACCAGCTTGACGCGCACCCGCTCGTTCCATGCAAAACGGATCGGCACGTCGCTTACTGCGGAGAACATGCGGCCGTCGAACGACCACATGTAGCGCTCCATGTTGCCGGTGAGGTGCAATTCAAGCAGCCGAGACGGCTCGCGCGTGTCCCGATTGGGCTCGAGAGCAGCGAGCATACGATAATTGAGAACCCGGTGCGGCACATCACGCAGACCAAGACCCGGATCGCCCATTTTGTCGACGGGCGCCATCGAGACCATGTCGACCCCCGGCCCAATGGCAACGTCCGGCGGCAGCAGCGACGTGTCGCGCATGTTCATCCCGTCCATGCTCATGCTGCCCGCCGCTGCCCCGGCCACTGCGCCAGCGGTCGCGTGTGATGAAGCAGCCGGGTTGCCGTGGCCCATGGCAGCATGATCCAGCGCCCCCGCAGCCGCACCATCGGCGACCGCACCATCAGCGGCAGCGCCGTGATTCATCGCACCATGATTCATGCCGCCAGCGCCATGATCCATGCCCATATCACCCATCGTCAGCAGCGGGGGATCCCGCAGCGGAGGCACTGCAGCGCGCGCGCCAGGTCGGCTCGCAAGCATGGCCAATGCCATGCCCGAACGGTCCATCGATTCACCGACAATTGCGTAGGCATCCGCACTGCCTGGCGTCACAATCACATCGTAAGTTTCAGCGGTGCCGATCTGGAATTCGTCGACCTCGACCGGGCGGACGTTCTGACCATCGGCGGCGATGATGGTCATCGCGAGACCCGGAATGCGGACGTTGAAGAAGCTTTGTGCGGAACCGTTGATCACGCGCAGCCTGATGCGCTCTCCCGCGCGAAACAGATATTCGAGACCCTCGGTCGGGCCACGCCCGTTTGCAAGGAAGGTGTAAGTCGGTGCGCCGATATCCATGATATCCGTCGCAGGCATTCGCATTTGCGCCCACATCCTCCGTTCGGCCCCGGACAGAGGATAGTCATCAGTCCAGCTCGTCTGCTGGCGATTAAAGTAACCCTCGCCGGTACGAAGGCGACTCATGATGAAGTGCGGATCAAGTACGGTGAAGTCACTGAGCAGCAGGATATAGTCGCGGTCGTAGGCGACTGGTTCCGCGCCGGCTGGATCGATTATGAGAGGCCCATAGTGCCCGGACTGCTCCTGCAGCCCTGAGTGACTATGGTACCAATAGGTGCCCGACTGGCGGATCGGGAATTCATAGGTAAACGTCTCGCGCGGCCGTATGCCCGGGAAACTTACTCCAGGCACCCCATCCATCTGAAACGGAACAAGCAGACCGTGCCAATGTATGGAGGTATCTTCGCCCAGATTGTTTGTGACGTTGAAGCGGACATTCTGCCCTTCGCGGAGCCGGATAAGCGGACCCGGTACACTTCCGTTTACCGCTATTCCTGGTCCCCGCCGCCCCTCCACGATACGATGCCCACTGCCGACGCTAAGGTCGATGACCTCACCGCGCAGCTCACCAAAACCAGCAGGAATGCGCGGACCGCCACGTCCGTGCCGGCCCCCGTGCCCTTGATGGATACTATGGCCTTGCGCCCAAGCAGGCGCAGCTGCGAATGCGGAAGCTGCTCCTAAGGCAGCGATGATGTGGCGTCTGGAAAAGCTAGGACTGTTCATGCACCGCTATACGCGCGTGATTGTCTGATCCCTCAAAAGCTCTCCAAGTTTTTGCCGTGCACGATAAACTCGCGTCTCGATGGTCTTCTCGGAGACACCAAGCACGCTCGCAGCTTCGGCTTGGCTTAAGCCTTCGATGGCCCGTAACAACAGGGCCTCCTTGAGCTTGTGCGGCAGCAGCGCCACGGCGCGCGCCACCATTTCAAGCTCGACGCGGCTTGCTACTATCTCGTCCGGCAGTACGGCATCATCGGGAATCTGCTGTGCCCCCGCATCGGATATCGGCAGGCCCAGGAACCGCCGCACATTCCGCCGTCGTGACCAATCCCGGCACTTATTGAGGGTTATTCTGCTGATCCACGCCGGAAATGACCGTTCGCTATCGAAGCGGCGCAGTGCGGTAAACGCCGCCACAAACGCTTCCTGAGTGATATCAAGGGCATCATCGTCATTCCCGGTGGCGTTCCGAGCGACACGGAAAACCAATGCCCGATGTCGTTCCACAAGTGCGCGTTGCGCCTGCGGGTCACCCGCCAGCGACCTTCGCACCAGCGCAGCATCATCAACGGCGTTATTCACCGTGTTTCGACAGTCAGCGCCCTGTCGATCGCTGCATCAAAGCGCGCATGTTGCTCCGGCCGCAGGATGCTCCGCATGGCAAAGACATGCTCAAGCGTTGCCTTCTGCAAAGCTCCCATTGACTGATGCGACGCATCGATAGCGGCAGACACACGTGGTCCATACACATGCTCGGCCGCAATGGCTTCGGCCAGCCGCGCGTTGTCAGCTCTGAGACGGGCCTCAAGAACCTGCCGTTGAGCAGAAAACTCTCTCTCTAGCACGGCCAGTCGCTGCTCCTGCCGCGCATCGAGTTCCATGTTGTCGTGAAGCAGTGAGTGGAGTTCTGCTCCCGTGTGTGACTCAAGCGGCAAAAAGGTTCTGCCTGCATAGGCACCGATAACGGCCGCTGAGAACGCGACCAAAGCGATAAGGACGATGCGGCGAACGTTCATCCGCGCCCCAGCTGTACCAGCGGTGTCAATGCAACCGGCGGTCCGAAGGGGACGACCGAAGCTTCCACACGTGAAGACGGTAAAGCGCCGCCAGCCATGCCCATGAACAGAGCTGCGACGAACGCGACGCTCATTGTCAACCGCACCTCGCGCCGGTCCGAAAGCGCGGCCTTGGCCAAATCCGCGCCATCAAGTCGGCTCAGGTCCGGCAAGACACGTTCGCTAAGTCGTCGTAGATTTTGATCCAGGTCCATCGGCAGCCTCCGTGATGTCTATATACGCAGGCCCGCCATAACCCACTCACGGCATGGTGTGAAAAAGAATGAGAGCATCTCGGTAATGCGGCCTTTTCCTGCCGCATCACATATCTTGGACGCAGGCGGTACCGCTGATCAAGTTTGCAGTGCATCGGCCGACCCTGCACGGATCTGACAGTGTCGGCCGACACCTCTACCGGCGTTGTGTTCTCCGCAATTCAACAAGATCGTGACGCTCCGCTTGTCCAGACACCAGAACCGCGTGCGCAAAGTGATCGTCGACGATATGCTCGATCCGCACTTGGCCCACTGGCGTGCGGCGGAATGTCCGGGCACGCGGGCCTGGGTCCGAGCTGATCCGGATCACATCGAGAACCTGGCCGGGCTCCGCACCATCGGCTCTGCCGATGCAGACGACGAGGCTGTCCTGGCTCGCATCCACGATCTGGCCGCGCATCAAAAAAGTGTGTTGAATGCCCTGGGCTGCTGCACCCGTTGCGAGCGGAGCCGTGGCGACGAGCGCCATGCTGAACGCCAATCCAGTAAGCAATGTTCGTACCATAATTTACCTCCTTTTTTGATCACAGGCGAGACCCTCGAAGAAGGTCTCGCCTGCTCTGGTCAACAATGTGCGTGCATTTCGCGGCAGCAACGCTCGCAAGCACGGCAAACGTTGGCGCAGCGCTTCATTTCGGCACCACCCACCATATCGCATGCTTCGGCACAGCGACGGCATGCTTCCGCGCACAACTTGCAATGTTCGGCATGAAGCGGAGAGTGCCGGGTCATCAGATCGGCGCAGCTGCTGCAAAGTCTGATGCAGTCAAGCAAAGCATTGATGAGCTGGGCATCGCTGTGCTCGCCACCCTCCATCAAGCAATGCGCAAGGGTTTCAAGGCATATTTGCTCGCATTCCCGGCACTGGTCTATGCAGGTTTTCATTTCCATCTCTTCACTCCTTCGTGATTAAGGAGGCGCTGAGACGTGGAACATGGGGATGAGCTACCGCAAACAGGTGCAACAGTATCGGGCAATCGTCGATCGGCGCGTCCGGCGGGCAGGCATCCGCAAGCTGCGTCAGCGCGCTCTCGATGATGGAAAGATCGTCGATCCGTGTTCTTAGATCGGCAATCTTGGTTTGCGTGATGGCCAGGACGTCGGCAGCTGACGCTGTCGTGTCTGCTTTCAGCGCAAGCAATTGACCAATTTCTGTCAGCGTGAATCCCAGATCACGCCCGCGTCGGATAAACCGCAGGCGTTCCCGGTCTTCTGCTCCGTAGGAGCGGTATCCCGCGTCGGTTCGGGCGGGCGCAGGCATGAGACCGATGCGTTCATAGTGCCGAACGGTATCGATCCGAACGCCTGCTGACTTAGCCAACGAGCCGATGCTTATCCCTTGCACGAATCACCTCCGGCCATGTGTTTGCGGTCTTGACCATGGTCCAAGGTCAAGCCGGATTAATTCCACATTCGATATCCGTGCAGTCACGTCGCTCTCATCGCGATACCCTGGCGTATGGTTCGCCGAAGTGCGCCACGCCGGGTGGAGTGCGAGCGTCTCGCGACCAGGTCGAGCATCTCGGACAAAACGCGCTTTCAAGTCCTCCCTCGATCGCACCCGGTCCGCCCAAAAACCTCGCCGCGGAGCGGTCTCCGGGAGCAGAAATCCTATACCTCGCTCAGTCGCCGTGGCATTTACCTGACGCAGATCGCAGTTGCGTTGCGCCCGTACCGTGAAATATTTGCGCTTTTTTGTTTGGCCGAACACGATAGGTTGACGTTGCGCGGACATCCACCCCGGCAAGTTGCTTGCCAAAACCGCGTCCCCGTTCGTCATGTCGCAATACCGGTTGGCCTGTTACTGGCGAAGGCCTTCGCCACGTCGGTGACAATCCGGTGGACGCACCACCGTGCGAACCATGCGGCCAATGGCCTGGTCAACCATCGCTCGACTGCCGAAGCAGACAGCTCGTAATCAATCCAGACGCGAAGAAGCGTACCTCCACCATCAGGACTTAGCTCCACACCCATGGTATAGAAACTGAGGATGACGAGTTTGGGCCTGCCGATCGTTTGCCAGACTTTGATGCGCGGAGGTTCTCGCTCGGTAATGACTTCAGTAACATCCACCGAGATGCCAAAGGCATTGCCGCGCATCCTGATAATCGAGCCAACCGCTTTCCCTTGACGTTGATCAAGGTGATATACCATTCGCCCGCCACCAAGCATCAACGAGCGGCCTTGCATGTGACTGGCGAACCGGGCTTGATCGTCGATGTGAGCGAACACCTGGTCGGGACGAGCTGTTACGCGCGTCGAGGTCTCGAAATGCCTCAGTACACGAGAAGGTTCACTGCACATGGTGCACTTCCCGATTAAGAGCGGTGCTTGCTGACCGCTCGCGCTTGAACTTGGCAGCCTTATCGACCACCGACGCGCCTTTCAGATATGCATAGCCAACATGGCCCCGTGGCATGAACAAGTGCATCGATGGACAGCGTGAGACGCACAGGTAAAGATCCACTCCGAGCATATGGCGCCAAGGAGTATGCCACCACCAGCACAGGTTTGCCGACGCCGGCGCAATCGACAAGATCATAGAAATGCCTTGGTCCTGACGGACATGGATCGATTTCCCCAAGCCTACGAGGCGACTAGCTGAGTCTGATCATTCGAAGCCTCAGCGCGTTTGCAATTACGCTGAACGATGAGAGTGCCATTGCCGCCGCTGCAACCGCCGGAGAGAGCAACCACCCGAACAGCGGATAAAGAACACCAGCCGCGATCGGCACTCCGGCTACATTATAAGCGAAGGCGAACACGAGATTCTGGCGAATGTTGCGCATCACCGCCCGCGACAGACGCCGCGCTCTCACCAATCCCATTAGGTCGCCCTTGAGAAGAGTCACTCCTGCGCTTTCTATCGCCACGTCAGCACCGGCTCCCATTGCAACGCCAACTTCAGCTGCAGCCAGTGCGGGCGCATCGTTGACGCCGTCGCCAGCCATCGCAACTGAACGGCCTTCAACGCGGAGCTTTTGCACAACGGCCGCCTTGTCTTCGGGAAGGACTTCGGCCTTGACTTCGCCGATGCCGACCCTTCGCGCCACAGCGAGTGCAGTTGTGCGGTTGTCGCCAGTCATCATGACTATGCGGATGCCTTCCGCGGTGAGGAGACGCACAGCCTCCAGCGCACTATCCTTGATCGGGTCAGCAATGCCGATTAGCCCAGCCAGCTGTTGATCGACCGTCACAAAGATTGCAGTCGCGCCCTCAGACCGCAGCGCCTCAGCCTGCGCGGCGAGCACAGTCGTGTCGATACCTTGCTCCGCCATCAAACGCGGCCCACCCAGCAACAAGCGCTTGCCGTCAACGGAGCCGGTTACTCCGCGACCGATCGGCGCGTTGAAATCACTGGCCACTGATAGCGTCAGCCCGCCCGCGACCGCCGCGCGAACGACCGCTTCTCCAAGTGGGTGCTGACTGCTGCGTTCAAGGCTCGCTGCAAGCCGAAGTAACTCGGCTTCGTCAAACCCGGAGACGGGCACTACACCGACCACCGCCGGCTTTCCTTCTGTCAACGTACCAGTCTTGTCGACAATTAGCGTGTCGATCTTCTCGAGACGCTCCAATGCCTCGGCATGCTTGATGAGGATACCTGCCTGCGCTCCGCGCCCAACGCCCACCATTATCGACATTGGGGTTGCCAGCCCCAGTGCACACGGGCAGGCAATGATCAGCACTGACACTGCTGCCAAAAGCGCGAATGTAAGGCGGGGCTCCGGACCGACCAGGCTCCAGGCGATAGCGGCACCGATTGCAACGGCGATCACTGCCGGCACGAACCATCCAGCCACCTGATCCGCCATTCGCTGGATCGGCGCACGACTGCGCTGAGCTTCAGCAACCATCTGGACGATGCGAGCAAGCAGGGTATCGCGGCCGACCTTCTCAGCACGCATGATGAACGAGCCAGTCATATTCAACGAACCAGCGACAACTCGAGCGCCCGTCTCCTTCATCACGGGCATTGATTCTCCTGTGACCAGAGACTCGTCGATTGCGACGCTTCCGTCGATTAGCGCCCCATCGACAGGAACCTTTTCGCCTGGACGGACGCGCAAGTGGTCTCCAACCTGGATTAGGTCTAGCGAGACCTCCTCGTCGCCCCCGCTATCGGTAACCCGGCGTGCGGTCTTCGGCGCAAGATTCAACAGCGCCTTGATGGCCCCGGATGTACGCTCGCGGGCTCGCAATTCCAACACCTGACCAAGCAGCACGAGTACCGTGATGACGGCAGCCGCTTCGAAATAAACCGGGACTGCGCCGCTTGCATCTTTGAACGCGGCCGGGAAGAAATCCGGCACGAAAACTGCCGCCACACTATACAGCCATGCGACGCCTACCCCCATCGCAATCAGCGTAAACATGTTCAGGTGACGCGACTTGAGAGAAGCCCATCCGCGCACGAAGAACGGCCAGCCGCACCACAGCACCACCGGAGTTGCGAGGAAAAATTGTATCCAATTCGAACTGCTCCGTCCCAGCAGCATCATCAGGCCGGTGAGGTGCCCCCCCATTTCGAGCGCGAACACCGGCAGCGTCAGGACGAGCCCGACCCAGAACCGGCGCGCCATGTCGATTAGCTCCGCATTAGGCCCATTGTCGCCTGCGATGATTTCCGGCTCGAGCGCCATGCCGCATATCGGGCAGCTGCCAGGTCCTGGCTGGCGAACCTGCGGATGCATGGGACAGGTATAAATGGTACCCGTGACAGCTTCGTGCCCGGATTTCGGTTGGCCATTCAGATAGGCAACAGGATCGGCCAGGAACTTGGAGCGGCAACTGACGCTACAGAAAAGATAAGTTTCCCCGGCATGCTCGGCGGACAGCGTGCAATGGGCAGGATCGATCCTCATTCCACATACGGGATCCGACGCCATGGCGCTTATGCTCCCCGCTCCCCTTGCGTCGGTGTGAGAGCAATCACTGGCATCTTGAGTTTGCGGCTGACCGTTAGAAACGCTGGTAGCAAAGGAGCGTTGTGATCGCGGCGCTTCAGGCCCCTCTGCAGCCTTGATGTTGCCTTTGCAGACACCTTTCTCGTACAAATGCACCTGAGCTTTTTTCGGCGGGTCATTCATGGCGACGCGTCCTCAAACCCGCTGGCGTCGAGGGTCTTGCGCAAAATCAGCGGCAAGGTCCCGCGCTAACGGTCATACCTATCCTTCCTTACGCATCTGCCGGCGCTAGCCCTCAGACGTCACCAACACAGCCATGGCCAAGGATTGGCTGGTAGCCATCCGAACTCTACCTGATCATTGGCGCCTGAGCGGAGAACGTCTGCGTCTGGCGGCAAGACACGCCGGAAGACCACCTACACCGCTGCGAATCGCATTTTCTGCGCCGACATTAGCTTGGCCATGACCGACTAAACATGAGCGGTTTGGGCAGCGAAACTGACCTGCGGTGCATGGCATTGAAGCCCGACCCAAGCGTTCAGCCTGCAAGCTGGCAGGATAATTGAATTTGGGCCATCATGCCCAATACTCTACGATCCGCGAATCGCTCGATTGCGTGAGTGCAACATGGCGGGATGAGAGCAGCGGACGACAAGGTCCTCGTATATCCACAGCATAGACTGTTCGGATTCTACGTTGGATTTGACTACCTCAAACGATCAACTTGCCCTATCGTTCAGCGTGTGAAGTACACTGGTCGACGAGCGGCTGCAATGGCGCATCGCACCTTTGAGAAGCATCAGCGGTTCTCAGCCAGCCAACGATCTATTTCAGCAATTTCAGCTTGCTGTTCCGTGATCACCTGTTGCGCCATCGTTCGCGCCTGTTCATTCCGCCCGTGCGCGCGCTCGACTTCGGCCATATCGATAGCAGCTTGGTGATGCGTCTTCATCATCATCATGAAATCGCGATCGGCATTTCCCGACATCGGCAGGGCCATCATTTCACGGTTCATTTTGTCCATCGCACTGGCATATCCCCGTGCGGCCGGGTTCGCATCTGCAGGTAGGCTCGCTGACATCGTCATTTCACGGTGCACAGACCCGTCGGCGCTTGCGCCTGATGACGCCGTTGGCGGAGCCGCCCTATCCCCATCAGCGTTTGGCTCAGCCTGTTGGCACCCGGCAACTGCTACTAGGGCCAATAAGACGGTAGCTAAGCGATGAGACCGCGCCATGCTCTTGGCCCCCTTCAAATCAACTATTTGCTGCCATCGCATCGCAAGCCTCGGCACACCGGCGGCACGCGTCGGCGCAGTTTTCCATGCCGTCCAGATCACGACAACTGGCTTCGCAGGCACGGCAAATCTGCGCACACAAACGACAGAAATCTGCATGAAACTCGGACTCCCGCACCATGAAATCAACCGCAGTTGCACAAATCTGCGCGCAGTCGAGCATTAGACGAATGTGTTGAGGTGCAGCGTGCGGCCCGCCCATTTCAAGGCAATGGCCTGATGCCATCGACAGGCAGGATATATGGCAGGCATGGCAGGCAGCTATGCAATCATGCATCGATTGGCTGTTGTCGTGCTGCATGCTCATATTCCTTCTGAGGCACTTGATGGAGATCGCTGATTCAACCAACTCATGGGCCTTGCCTTTGTTCCCCATCGAAGGCCCCAATGATGGGACACGGGCCAGGCTGACCCGTTGTGCAAGCGTCAGCAAGTTCCGCCAATGCCTTACGCATAGCCGTAAGCGTCGCAATCTTGGTGTCGATTGCCTCAAGCCTGCTTTGAGCCAGACGGCGCGCGGTCATACGGTCGTCAGGTTTCAAACCCAGCAGACACCCAATTTCGTCGAGGGTGAACCCGGCAGTTTGTGCTGCCCGGATCGATCGAAGCCTACGAACATCGTCAGGGCTGTACCGCCGAGCGCCTGCAGCGCGCGGAGGTTCGTTAAGCAGTCCTCGACGTTGATAGAAGCGGATTGTCTCCACGCCAACCCCGCCTGCGCGCGCCAAATCGCCAATCTTCACTTTTTCCTTGATCCCGTACTATGGTACGGACGTTATATGGGCGTCCCGTCTATTTATTCCAAGGAAGCCCGATGAGTGCCCCCCAGAAAACTGCAACATTGTACCGCATGGTCACGGGGCAACATGTCTGCCCATATGGTTTGAAGGCCAAAGACCTGCTTCAACGCAATGGCTACTTGGTCAATGACCACCACCTGACCACACGAGAAGCAACGGACGCCTTCAAGGCAGAGCATGACGTTGAGACTACCCCGCAAATATTTATCAACGGCCGCCGCATCGGCGGATTTGACGATTTGAGGCGACACTTCGGAATACCGGTCGCCGACCCTAAGGCAGCAAGCTATCAGCCGGTCATTGCCTTGTTCGCGATGACCGCATTGATGGCAATGGCGACCGGTTATGCCACGTCTGGGACCGTGTTGAGCACGCGCGTTGCTGAATGGTTCATCGCATTCAGCATGTGTGTGCTTGCCATGCTCAAGCTGCAGAACGTCGACAAATTCGCAACGATGTTCCTGAATTATGATCTTCTGGCAAAGCGATGGGTGCCTTATGCAACGATTTACCCATTTGCCGAAGGTCTGGCAGGGGTCCTGATGGCTGCAGGCGCTTTGCACTGGCTGTCGATACCGGTAGCAATGTTCATCGGGACGGTTGGCGCGATATCGGTATTCAAGGCCGTCTACATTGATAAGCGCGACCTCAAATGCGCCTGCGTCGGAGGCGACAGCAATGTCCCACTCGGTTTTGTATCGCTCACCGAAAATCTGATGATGATTGGCATGGCCTTGTGGATGACCTGGATGATCGCAATGCCGCAAGGGTAAAGCTCTGAGCACTCGTAGCTTCGCTCAAACATGACTGTAAGCCTTCAGGTGATGAACGACGCTGGCAGTGGGTAGCGCTTCAGCCATGCGGCCGACACCGGCGAAGTGGCGGCGAATGCCCCCGTGACGCCGTTCATTCTTAATCCCATAAGGGGTTTTCAGCGCGTGCGCGTATAAGCGGCGTGGGTGAACTTAAATGATACGAGGCGTAGCGCGCTTGCTGCTTTTCCTCGCCGGATTGGCGATGGTGACGGCTTCTTCAGCGATGGCGCTCGGACCGCCAGTAGATTTCAGCAATCCGCTACAGAGCCGAAGTTTGGGCTGCGTGCATCTTGGCGACCGCAGCCAAGATTGCACTTCCGACACCCTCAGGGCGCACTGCGCAGCTTGGTGCATCAGTGCCAGCTGTCGAGAATACCCAGTCGAGCATGCCGTCACCACGTTAGCGGAGCGAACTTGGCCGGCGGATGAAACACAATTGCATTCCGTCATTCATGCCCCGGACCCGCCGCCCCCACGAGAAGCGCCATGCGTGTTTCATCTTTCACATATTCGGAGACAAAGATCATGAAGTACCAACTGATTTTACTTGCAGCCATGGCGATTTCATCGCCTGCCATGGCTCAATCTGCACCGGAACACCGCGTCCACGCAGCCGCAGTGGAACCTTCAGCGGAAGGGCAGCAGCGGACGCCGACACCTGCGGCTCCGGCCGAAAACAGACCAAGCTCGGCCCATGCAGAAGCGGGCTGCTGCGCTGAGAGAGCGCCGCAACCGTGTCAGATGCCTTGTTGTGCCAGCATGCGTCGCGGCGCCTCGGAAGATAGCGGGGCGCCGACCCAAGCGGATGATCATGCCGCTGGTCACCACGCGCATTAACTTAAGAGATCGGGGCGGCAGCATGCCGCCCCGATCACGCAAATCGTGCCGTGCGTCCGTTTCGAAAAAAAGCAATGACGTCGAAGGGTTCACGGGTTCCACCTGGAACTTCCATCCCGGGAGAACCCACCGGCATGTCAGGTACCGCGATGCCTCGTATATCCATGGGGCGCTGCGACAACAATCTCCCCACTGCCGGAAAAGGCACGTGGCCCTCCACTACGAAACCGCCGACCAAAACAGTATGGCAGGAAGCAAGTGCCGCAGGAACGCCCAAGCGGCGTTTGACTGCCGCCATGTCGGCGACATTCTGGACCGACACCTGGTAACCTGCCCGTTCAGCGAGATTGGCCCAAGCCATACAACATCCGCAGCCGGCGTCGCGATACATGGTCATCGACCCGCGGTCTGGGCGGCGCTGAACCGCAGCCGCCGGCGGCGAGTGAAAAGCTACGCTCGCGAGTCCGATTGCCCCCATGACTAGCAACGATCGGCGAGGAAGCAATTGCGCGTGGTCTTTGGTCATGCAAAACCTTTCTAATAACTTCGTTCATAATAGTAGAGCTTACAAATCTTATATTTCAATACAGGGCACATCAGACCAGAATACCACAACATCCTCATCCTCCAGGAACTGCACCCCGGATGACTTGAGCGCACTCGGAGTTCTGAAGAATCACAATCGGGTTACCTAACCAGAGGTCTAACGATGAGACATCGCTACATCGTCGGTTGGCAAAACCTCTATCTGAATTGTGACGTGATAAATCTCGAACTGATTAGCGAGCATCAAGACCAAAGCCCTTCGCGTGGCTTCGGCTTCCGCCTCCTCAATGATGCTAACATGCGCGGTCAGGCTGGCGTCGTCGCCGGCAACCGACCACAGATGCAGGTCATGCACGCCCGTGACGCCTGGAACCTCGCTTATGGCCGAGCGGATCGCTTTGAGATCAAAACCACGCGGCACGCCCTGCAAGAGGATGTGCGTCGTATCGCGCAACAACGCCCACGTTCGAGGCAGCACCCAAAGGCCGATTGCGATGGCGACGATCGGGTCGATCCAGTTGAGCTTTGTGAAATAGATCGCGATGGCAGCGCCAATGACGCCAAGTGAGCCAAGCATGTCGGCCCAGACTTCGAGATAGGCTCCCTTAACGTTGAGGCTGTCTTCCTTGCCACCGGCGAGGATACGCATTGCAACGAGGTTTACGATCAGGCCGACCGTGGCGACGATCAGCATACCGAGAGATTCAACGGGCTTAGGAGCAAAGAACCGCCCGATGCCCTCGATCAGCACATATCCGGCCACCGCAAACAGGAGGACGGCGTTGAAAGCAGCCGCCAATATCTCGAAGCGCCGATAGCCAAACGTGCGCTGGTCGTCGGGTGCACGCTGGCCGATCTTGACCGCTGCAAGCGCGATGGCAAGCGCTGCACTATCGGTGAACATATGGGCCGCATCCGAGAGCAGAGCGAGACTGTCGAAAACAAACGCGCCGATCAGTTCGACAACAAGGAACGTCGTCGTCAGACCAAGGGCAATGGCGAGCCGTCTGGTGCTTGCCCCTGCACCGTGGTTGTGCGCTGCATGGCCGCTATCGCCAGGATCATGTCCGGCACCCATCAATGTGCCGCCTGTCCATCCGGCGCTCGCAGCGCGCCCGGCGGGCATCGGTGAAAGATGCGTGCCACGCCGCGATAGTTCCGCGTCGCAAGTCTATCGGGTGCGCGTTCCTCGACAATCAGGCGGCGCAGCTCGTTCGGGGCGTTGCGGTCCGCAAATGGCATGTGGCTGTGGGTATAAGCGATCGCACCACCCTCATCACGCCACAGGCCGACGGCGCTCGGACCGCTGTTCGGCAGCGTCACCTCGACATAATAGCCATCGGCAAGAAAAACCCAGGCCGGTCCCGCCTCACAGTTGCGCGTCTCGCCCAGTGCCCAAACCCCCGGCAAATAGGATTGAGCAGGCGGAGGCGCGGGCGCAGCCACGTCCTGTGCGACAGTTGCCGATGTCGCCGTGAGCAGAATAGGCAGCACGATCAATTTAGCTCTCATATCATCTCTCCCTGATGGGACGGTGTTCAAGGATGCGCATTATGCGACCGCTGGCGTGAGCGATTGCGGCTCATCATCGGGAAATCGGCGGGCTTCCCGCTCTAGCACAAGACGCGCCAGAGCGGGCAGCACCACGAGCGTGAGCAGGGTTGCCGAGATCAGCCCCCCGATGACCACTGTGGCGATTGGCCGTTGGACTTCGGCCCCGGTGCCCGTAGCAAGCGCCATCGGCACGAAGCCCAGACTGGCGACCAGTGCGGTCATCAACACCGGGCGCAGCCGCATGAGTGCGCCTTCGCGGACAGACTCCAGCACGCCCTTCCCGTCCTGCCTCAGCGCAAGAATGCTCGACATCATCACGAGCCCGTTGAGGACCGCCACGCCAGACAAAGCGATGAACCCGACGGCTGCCGAAACTGAGAAGGGCATACCGCGCAGCCATAGCAGCAATACACCGCCGCTCAGCGCGAGTGGAACGGCAGAGAACACCATTGCTGCGCGGCTTGCCGAGCCCAAGGCGGCGTAGAGCAGCGCGAAGATTGCAGCGAACACCAGCGGGACGACAATGCTCAATCGCTCCTGGGCGCGCTGAAGATTCTCGAACTGCCCGCCCCAGTCGATCCAGAGCCCAGCTGGGATCTGGACATCGCGCGCGACCGCCTGCTGGGCATCGGCAACGAAGGACCCAAGGTCGCGCCCGCGCACATTGGCCTGAACCACGACCCGCCGCTTGCCATTCTCCCGGCTAACCTGGTTAGGGCCATTCACGATCCGGAAGCGGACGAGCTGACCAAGCTGAACCGACCGTGTCGCCCCTTCAACTGTAGGCAGCGCAACCGGAAGCGCTGCCAGAGCATCGAGGTCGCGTCGTTGCGCCTCAGGCAAGCGAACGACGACATCAAACCGTCGGTCGCCTTCAAAGACCAACCCCGCTTCGCGTCCACCCAGCGCGATTTGCACGACATCGGTCACGTCACCGACGGACAGTCCATAAGCTGCGATCGCCGCGCGGTCGAAATCGATCACCAGCGCCGGGAGGCCTTCCGTCTGTTCAACTTTGACGTCAGAAGCACCATCGACAGAGCGCAGCGCCGCTGCGACCCGCTGGGCGGTCGCATTGAGCGTTTCGAAATCGTCGCCATATACCTTGACCGCGACGTCGGAACGCACACCCGAAATGAGTTCGTTGAAACGCATCTGGATTGGTTGGCTGAACTCGAAATTGTTGCCCAGCAAGGTGTTGAGCCGCTCCTCGACCCGGGCAATCAACTCGGCCTTCGTCTCCGCAGGATTGCGCCATTCCTCGCGCGGACGCAGAATCACGAAAGTGTCCGAAACATTGCCCGGCATCGGGTCGGTCGCAATCTCGGCCGTGCCGGTCTTGGAAAACACCGTTGCGACCTCCGGGAACTCCGCAATGACACGCTCGACCTGAAGCTGCATCGCCGCCGATTGCTCGACGCTCGTCGAGGGGATGCGCATGGCATGCAAGGCAAAATTCTTCTCATCAAGCTGTGGGATGAACTCACGGCCGAGGCTGGCGAAGGCGACGATGGCGACGAGGAACGTCACCACGCCGGTGCCGATCGCCAGCCATGGCCGAGCCAAAGCCCGGTCTAGCAACGGTGCATAGCGTGACCGCGTTGCCGCAAGCACTCTCGGCTCCTTCTCCTCGACCTTGCCCGTCACCAACAGAGCAACCATCGCGGGCACGAAGGTGAGCGAAAGGATGAAGGCCGCGGCAAGTGCCAGCATCACCGTGATCGCCATCGGTGCGAACATTTTGCCCTCGACCCCGTCGAACGCGAGCAAGGGCAGATAGACGAGGATGATAATTGCCTGCCCGAATACCGACGGACGGATCATCTCGCGCGCGGCCACCATCACTTCGTGCAACCGCTCATGCAGGCTGAGCAGCCGGTTTTCACGGTGCTGCCGCTCTGCCAAACGACGCAGGCAATTCTCGACGATGATCACCGCCCCATCGACGATCAATCCGAAATCGAGCGCGCCGAGGCTCATCAGATTGCCCGAGACCCCTCCCTCGACCATGCCGACAGCCGCCAGCAGCATCGACAGCGGAATGACGAGCGCAGTGATTATCGCAGCGCGGATGTTGCCGAGCAGCAAGAAGAGCACGACGATGACGAGCATCGCCCCTTCGCCAAGGTTCTTCGCCACGGTTTTGATCGTGGCATCGACCAGCACCGAACGATCAAGCACTGGCGTTGCGACGATACCGGGCGGCAGCGCGCGATTGATTTCCGTCAGACGTTCGGCCGCAGCCGCAGCGACAGTACGGCTGTTCGCCCCCGCGAGCATCAATGCTGTGCCGACTACCGCCTCATGACCGTTGGCGCTCGCCGCGCCGGTGCGAACTTCCCGACCCGGCGAGACGCTGGCAACGTCAACGACGCGAACGGGCGCGCCGCCACGCTGCGCGATGACGATATCGGCTATCTCTGTACCGCGTGACACGCGCGCATCGGCGCGAACCACCAGCCCTTCGCCGCTGCGTTCGACGACACCGGCACCGCTTGACAGATTGCCACGCTCCAACGCTTCGACCAAATCGGCCATCGACAATCCAGCGGCGGCGAGCCGCACCGGGTCAGGAGCAACCTCATATTGCTTTACGAAGCCGCCAATCGCGTCGATCCCAGCGACGTTGGCGACCTGGCGCATTTGCGGCCGGATAATCCAGTCCTGCAGCGTCCTAAGATAAGTTAGCCGCTCCTCTGGCGTGGTCAGCCGCTGCCCCTCGGGGGTCAGATAGCTCCCGTCGGTCTGCCAACCTGGTTGGCCAGCCCTGGTCCGGGGCGCACCGCGGCCTTCTGGATGCCGGAAGTCGACAGTCCACATCAGCACTTCGCCAAGGCCAGTGGACACCGGCCCGATTTGTGGATCAACTCCAGGCGGCAAAGTGCTGGCCGCCTGCGACAGGCGTTCGCCGACTTGCTGGCGCGCAAAGTAAAGTTCGGTGTCGTCGGTAAAGATCACCGTGACCTGGGCAAAGCCGTTGCGCGAGATTGACCGCGTCTCGACCAGGCCGGGCATCCCCGCCATTGCGGTCTCGATCGGATAGCTGACCTGCCGCTCCATTTCCGTGGGCCCGAGCGATGGTGCGACGGCATTGATCTGGACCTGCCGGTTGGTGATGTCGGGCACCGCGTCGACCGGCAGCTTTGCGAGCTGGGTCGCCCCGTAGATTGCGGCGAAGATGGTTAGCAGAACCACCAGCACCCTTCGCTCGACGGCGAAGGCAAGAATTCTCTCAAGCATCGTCCGTCCTCTCAATGATCGTGTTCGGCTTCGGCCTTGCCGAGTTCCGCTTTGAGGACGAAGGCGTTGACGGTCGCGATGCGCTCGCCGACGCGCAGTCCGGATAGGACCGGAACTGCTGCATCGCTGCCCATCCCGATCGTCACCGGCCGCATGACAAACCCGCGCCGGGTTCGCACGAACACGACACTACGCCCCTCGATCTCCTGAATCGCACTGCGCGGCACGACTGGAACGCGCGCGCCATCATCGCCGGGCGTTGCAACTCTGGCGCTGACATTCTGCCCAACGCGCAAGTCGCCATCGCGGTTGTCGATTGTCGCAATCGCTTTGGCAGCGCCGGTCGCCGGATCGACGGCAGGCGACAAGAACCGAACGCGGCCCGTATGCGGATGGTCGCTGCCCTGGACTGAAAGCGTGATTGTCTGACCGACCCGCACCCGCTGAATATCGCGCGCAGGAATCATCAGTTCAGCCCAGACCGTCCGCGGATCGGCGACCTGAAACAGCTCACGCTCCGGCGGCACATATTCGCCCGGCGTGACCGTTACCGATGTCACCTCGCCGGCTACTGGTGATCGCAGCGTCATCAGGCGCGTGGTCCCGCTCCCACCGCCGGCACCTAGTGCCCGCAGTGCCTGATCGGCCTGCTGCGCTTCGATACGCGCGGCGTCATAGGCCGCTCGCGCGGCCTCATAGTCCTGCCGGGCAGTCACGCGCTGCCGAAACAGGCTTTCCTCCCGGGCTAGAACGGTCCGCGCGGCTTCGGCGGCGCGGCGCGCGCGCGCGGCAGCACCTTGTGCTTCGGCGACTTCACGGCTGTCGATCACCGCGAGAGGGTCGCCGACGCCAACCCGGTCGCCAAGCTGACGCAGGATGCGCACAACGACGCCGGAGGTCCGTGCCGTGACATGGCCCACCGATTGGGTGGGCGGGACCAGAACACCCGCTGCCGTTACTTCTCCACCGGAAAAGCCTTCTTGCACTGCAGCGACACTGATTCCAGCTGCGCGGATCTGCGCATCGCTGACCGCAATCGCTCCCTCTGACGGACCGGCCGAGGCACCACTTGCTTCGTCATTATGTCCGCCGCTATCCGTGCCGTCGGCATGTGCGGCTTGCCCGGTCTGAGCCGCGTCACCGCGCAAGAGATAGCCAGCTCCGCCACCAGCCAGTGCAACGACCACAGCGCCGGCGAGGAGTGTCATTGTCTTTCGATCGAATTTGTAGGTCATGCTTAAATCTCCTCGCGCGCAAAGGCGCGGTTGAGCGCAGCGATCGCGCGCGCACGATCAAGGCGAGCATCGATGATGGCGCGGCGCGCCGAAGTGAGCGCAGCCTGTGCATCGAGCAGTTCGAGCAGCGAAAAGCGCCCGGCGCTGTAGCCAATCTGCGCAAGCCGCAGCGCTTCTTCGGCCTGCGCAAGACCGGGCCCTTCCAGAGCCTCAAGCCTCGCGTCGGCTGCTTCAACAAGCATCCTGGCCTGCGCCCGGTCCCTGCGGGCATCGGCACGCACGCGCTCCAGTTCAAACTCCGCAGTCGTTGCATCCGCACGAGCTGCTTCGATGCCGCCGCGATTGCGATCCCGGATCGGAATTGGGATCGATATGCCCGCGACAAGAGCCGTGTCCCGACCATCGCTGAATCGCCGCAGGCCCCCGCTCACTGTCACATCGGGAGTGGCCGCAGATTGAGCCAGCGTGATCCGTGCTGCCGCGACGCGCTGCTCCGCATCGGCAAGCCGTTCGTCGATTCCGACAAACCCTGGCTCGTCGCGGCTCGTTCGCTCCGCAATTTCATTTGAACCGACAGGCAGCGATGGCGTCAGTTCCGGATCTTCCGACACGATCAGCGTCGCCAGAACCCGCTGTGCGGCCAGCATTGCGCTGAAGGCTTCGAGCTCAGCGGCGCGTGCCTCTGCAAGCGCGGCTTCGGCGCGCAATTGCCTGAGCGGTGGATCGCGGCCCGCTTCAACCAGTATCCGCGCGGTGTTGGCAAGTGACGCTGCCTGCGCAGCATTGTCGCGGGCTAAGGTCGCCCGGTCAGTCGCTGCTGACAACTCGGCAAATGCCAATTCCACCTCGCGCCGAAGGTCGATCCGTTCCCGGAGCAATGCCAATGCTGCAACATCGCGCTCGCCCGCCGCCACGGCGCGCCTCGCACTGCGCTGACCCCCGACTTCCAGTCTTTGACTGAGCGCCAAGGTCGTCTGGGCACTGTCGAACGATCGGAACGGGCCGTTGCCGCCGAAGTCCTCGACATCAAGACTGACTTCCGGATTGGGTGACACCCCGGCCTGCCGGGCGCGACCCTCGGCCGCCGCGACCCGAGCTTCGGCGGCGGCGATCCGTGGGGAATTGGCGAGCGCACGCTCGACCGCGCCGCCAAGTGTAATAGGTTCAGCCAGCGCCGGATGGGCGGTAGCCAGCGCCGCAGCCAAGACGGCGGCGCGCAAAGACATTCGCATGGAAAACTCCTGAACTCACGGGCAAACGGCACGCGAGCACGATTGCCCGCGTGCAGCGAATGAGTGTGTTCAGGCTGAAGGGGGTTCGAGCGGGGGAGCCTGGGCGAACGAACTCAACACAGCGCTGCTGACATCCCAGTGTGCAGCGTCTCCGCCCACTGGCAGAGCGAGCGAGTTCGTTCCTTCGGAAGCAAGACCTATGCTGCAATGGTGATGCACAAACCCATGACATGGCGCGCCATCATCGCTGGTATCGCTGCCATGAGCCTCATTATCAGCATGCACACCATGGCCGTCGATCGATAGCATGTTGTCGTAAGCTGCGCTGCCATGCGCCGCGGCAGGCGATTCAACACCGCCGAAGGCAAGGCCAATCGCCAACCACCACAAGAGGATCATCGCCCGCACGTCAAATGCCTACGCGGTCCTGCCGGAAACAACAAGCTTGATCGATGGTGGTCATCGAACCCCCTCGTCTTGCAAAAGCACTTCAAGATCTGCAGGCAAAGGCATCGGCTGAAACGCGCTGACATTCGAGCGTCCAGTATTTCCTGTGGGAATGCGGCCGGTCAGCGCCCCAAGCGGCGCAAGCACGAGCCTGACCAGTTGCCCCGCCACTTCGCGCCAGTCGCGCAGTTCGACGGCGAAACCGAGCATCTCCCTGTGATTAGTCAAATGCAGCCCCAGATAAGGCTGCGACACAATGTGCGCTCGCTCAAGATGCCGCCAAGCGACGTCAATCTCGCCAGAGGTTCGGGCGGTTTTATAAGCCGCCATTTCGTTGGCGATCATCGCTGCGGCGCATGCCCGGCTCATGCGGCAACCGTCCGCAGTTCAGCGCTAGCATTACGGAACACCTGCACGCCCCCTGTCAACGCCAGTCCTGCCATAATCGAGGCGACGATAAGGTCCGGCAAAGCGCTGCCGGTCCCGAACACACCGAGCGCCGCGAGCAACACTGCGACATTACCGATGGCGTCGTTGCGCGAGCATATCCAGACCGAGCGCATATTCGCGTCACCCATCCGGTAGCGATAAAGCATCAAGGCCACGCCGACATTGGCGCCAAGCGCGAGCACACCGACCGCGCCCATCATGGCCGGGTCGGGCGATGTGCCGTTGACGAAGGCGAGAACGGCGCTCCCGAACACCCAGCCCGCAAAGCCAAGCATGAACAGCGATTTGACCAGTGCTGCCCGCGCCCGCCAAGCGAGCGCAGCACCGACAACCGCAAGGCTCACCGCGTAATTGGCGGCATCGCCCAGAAAGTCGAGCGCGTCAGCCTGAAGCGCACGGCTGTCCGCCGCCGCACCTGCGCCCATTTCCACGAAGAACATGCCCGCGTTAACGATCAACGCCACCCATAGAACGCGCCGCCAACGCGGGTCGGCCTTGGCCGTCTCAGTCCCACGGGCACTCTCGCAGCAACTGTCACTCACACACAGATCCTTCTCGACAAATTGCGAGTCGGACTTCTATCTACACCCTGTAGCAACTACAGGGTCAAGCGGAACGAAATGGCGATGAAAATCGGCGAACTGGCGAGCGCTACCGCGACCAAGGTCGAGACGGTGCGCTACTATGAAAAGATCGGCCTGCTGCCGCCACCCGCGCGCACGTCGTCAAATTACCGTGCTTATGGGACGGCACATCTCGCGCGACTTTCGTTCATCCGCCGTGCACGTGACCTCGGCTTCACGCTCGAAGCGGTGCGCGAATTGTTGACGCTGGCAGATGACAAGGCCCAATCCTGCGAAGCGGTGGACAGCATCGCCCGCGTCCATCTGACCGAAATTGACCGCAAAATCGGCGACCTGTCCGCGCTGCGCACTGAACTTGACCGCGTGATTGGCTCCTGCCGCCACGGCACAGTGGCCGACTGCAAGATCATTGAAACCCTCGCGCCGCGCGGAAAGGCCCCTTGCTGATGTATTACCTAGCTATCAAAGCCGTCGTCTCGGCCATCATCATCGTCATTGTTTCCGAGACAGCACGGCGCAATCCTGGCACGGGCGCGCTGATCGCCTCGCTGCCACTGATTTCGGTGCTAGGCATGATCTGGCTGTGGCGCGACACGCAGGATGTGGCGCGCATGGCGGAGTATTCCGCCGCAACATTCTGGTATGTGCTGCCAAGTTTGCCGATGTTCCTTGTAATCCCCATGCTGCTCAAGCGGGGCGTCGGCTTCTGGCCTGCGCTTGCTGCGGGGTGCGCGCTGACGATGACGCTTTATGCAGCGATGGTCTGGGCAGGACCAAGACTTGGATTGAAACTCTGACGATGCCAAACCTGCCAACGGCCATCATTTACGCCATCGTCGGCCTAGGATCTAATCGAGAAACGATTTGTCTAGCCGGGGCCGGGTTGACACTGCTGGGGCCAAACCGGGCTGCTTGATGTAGCATGCCCGATATCCAACAAACCTTGCTTTGCAGCAAATTGTAGAGGACCGACCGCCAATTCGACGTTTCTGGAAATATAGATTGACCTACACTGCCTCGGCGCTATTGCCTGTTTGTCGAAAGGTCAAAGCCATGGGCGATCGTGACATGAAGGTCTGGGCAGTCGACGCGCTGGGTGCGCTCGCGCATGATACGCGCCTCTCGGTGTTTCGAGCACTGGTAAAGGCCGGTCATGAAGGAATGATTGCCGGCGCAATCGCCGATTATCAGGGCGTACCGCCCTCGACGATGTCGCATCATCTGGCGACGTTAGAGCGCGCCGGCCTTGTCCAGTCGGAGCGTGAGAGCCGCCTCATCCATTACCGCGCCAACTTCGCCGGAATGCGCCGGCTGCTGACTTTCCTGATGCAAGATTGCTGCCAAGGCGCTCCCGAAATGTGCGGTGATCTGCTGTCTGAACTGTCGTGCTCCGCTGACCAACCCCTGAACGTCTGAGGCTGCCTGTGTCCGACAATCTCTACAACGTCCTGTTTCTCTGCACCGGCAACAGCGCCCGCTCGATCCTTGGCGAAGCGCTGATGAATAAGCTGGGTGAGGGTCGCTTTGTCGCTTACAGCGCCGGTAGCCAACCCAAGTGCGATGTGCACCCCATGGCGATCGAGGTGCTGGGCGGCTTTGGATTTCCCACCGAAGGCCTGCGCTCGAAGAGCTGGGATGAGTTTACCCATGCCGGCGCACCGAAGTTCGATTTCATCTTCACCGTGTGCGACAATGCCGAGGGGGAGAGCTGCCCGGTCTTTCCCGGCAAGGCAATCACTGCGCATTGGGGGGTTGAAGATCCCGCAGCGGTTGAAGGCGAAGGCCAACGCAAGGCTTTCATGGAAGCGCTGACCTATCTCAAGCGAAGGATCGAACTGTTTCTCATGCTGCCGATAAAGAGCATCGATGAAATGGCAATGCGGGGCAAGCTTGCCGAAATTGGCCGTGAAGAAGGTGCCAGCGCCGGGGCAAAGGACACGCAGTGATCACCGACATCATCATCTATCACAATCCGGAATGCGGCACGTCGCGCAACACGCTCACGATGATCCGCAATGCCGGGATCGAGCCGCACGTGGTGGAATACCTTAAGACGCCGCCCGCGCGTGCGCTGCTGGAAAGCCTGATTAATCGTGCGGGCATCACCCCTCGTTCGTTGCTGCGCGAAAAGGGCACGCCGTTTGCCGAGCTGGGGCTCGATGATCCGGCGCTGACCGATGTGCAGCTGATCGATGCGATGATCGCGCATCCCGTCCTCATCAACCGCCCATTGGTGGTCTCGCCCCTGGGCGTGAAGCTGTGCCGCCCGTCCGAGGAGGTGCTTGACCTGATCCCGGCTGACCAGCGCGGCACCTTCGTCAAGGAAGATGGCGAGCAGGTTGTCGATGCATCGGGGCAGCGCGTGGCATGAGCCAGACACTTACCGCCCCGGCGCCGACATCATCGCCGCTCGGCACGTTCGAGCGCTATCTTTCGGTTTGGGTGCTGCTTGCCATCTTGGCTGGTCTGGGGCTTGGTCTGGTGGCTCCCGATCCCGTCCGTGTTCTGGCCGGGTTCGAATACGCTTCGGTCAATCTCGTCGTCGCGGTGCTGATCTGGGCGATGATCTTCCCGATGATGATCGGCGTAGATTTCGGCAGCATCAAGGATATCGGCCGCAAGCCCAAGGGGCTGGTGATCACGCTCGTAGTCAACTGGCTGGTCAAGCCGTTCACCATGGCAGCGCTGGCGGTGTGGTTTTTCGATTACCTCTACGTCGGGCTGATGAGCGAGGGCGATGCCGATCAATACATCGCAGGCCTGCTCCTGCTGGGCACGGCGCCCTGCACTGCGATGGTCTTCGTGTGGTCCCAGATGACTAAGGGCGATCCAGCCTATACGCTCGTGCAGGTGTCCGTGAACGATCTGGTGATGATCGTCGCTTTTGCGCCCATCGTGGCGCTGCTGCTCGGCGTCACGGACATCGTGGTGCCGTGGGACACCCTGCTGCTGTCGGTGGTGCTTTATGTGATCGTGCCATTGGTGGCAGGGGCCCTGACCCGCAACCGGGTGATCGCATCGCATAGCGGCGATGAGGCTGCCGTCGATGGCTTCACTGCCCGACTGAAGCCGTGGTCGATTATCGGCCTGCTGGCGACGGTGGTGCTATTGTTCGCGTTCCAGGCAAGCACGATCGTATCCAATCCGTTGTTGATCGTGCTGATCGCGATCCCGATTATCATCCAGTCCTACGGGATTTTCGCGGCCGCCTATGCCGCCGCGATGGCGTGGAGGGTGCCGCACAACATCGCCGCGCCCTGCGCGCTAATCGGCACATCAAACTTTTTCGAACCGGCGGTGGCGGTCGCCATTGGGCTGTTCGGTTTGTCGAGTGGGGCAGCGCTCGCGACGGTGGTGGGCGTGCTGGTTGAGGTTCCTGTCATGCTCTCGCTGGTCGCTATCGCCAACCGTACTCGCCACCGCTTTCCGGAAAGCGCGGCATGACCGACCGCCGACGCTTGCGTACCCTGCCCGATCCAAGGCATCTGCCCGCGCTGAGGCCTGAATACGTTCATGTCCGCCCGGCGTTGGGCCTTGGCGCGATTGACCCGCCGCCACGCGTCTTGCTGCTTTATGGCTCGCTTAGGGAACGCTCCTTTTCTCGGCTCGCGGTTGAGGAGGCGGCGCGACTGCTGCAGTTCTTCGGCTGCGAGACCCGAATCTTCGATCCTTTCGACCTCCCGCTGCCCGACCAGGTTTCCGGCGACGATCACCCGGCGGTACACGAACTGCGCGAGCATTCGCTTTGGTCAGAGGCTCAGGTCTGGTGCAGCCCCGAACGGCACGGCACTATCACCGGGATCATGAAGGCGCAGATCGATCACCTGCCGCTCGCCTACAAGGGCATGCGCCCAACGCAGGGCCGCACGCTGGCGGTGATGCAGGTCAACGCCGGATCGCAGAGCTTCAACACCGTCAACACCCTGCGCATCCTCGGGCGCTGGATACGGATGTTCACGATCCCCAACCAGTCCTCGGTCGCCAAGGCCTACGAGGAGTTCGACGAGGCCGGACGGATGAAGCCATCCGCTTATTACGACCGGATTGTCGACGTGATGGAGGAACTGGTGCGGTTCACCGTGCTCTTGCGGCCCCACGCCGAGCTGCTGGTCGATCGCTATTCTGAACGGGTCGATCGTGACCAGCCGGTCGCGACCCCCGCTGAAAAGGCAGGGATTGTGTCACGATGAAAGTAGGAGCGGCAGGTTGTCTCGCGGGCAATGAGGCGCGGTCCTTCACTGTCTAGATCTGATCGTGGTCTACACGAGACTAGTCCGAAAGTAACGCTTGCAGTTTCGCGTCCCAAGCATCCAGCGCGTTGCGCTTTTCATCGTCATACTTGTAGCGGTTATAGATCCCCGCAACCCCCGCCCTTGTTCCGCTGATATGATTCAGCACGCTTTCGGTCACCTCAACAGGCACCCTCAATGACTGAAGATGTGTTGCCCCGGTGCGGCGTATATCGTGCAGCCGCCAGTTCGGAACATCGATCTCTCCCGGGTTTCCACCCTCTTCGATTTGCTTTGCTTTCAGGTATAAAATCATGTCCTTGTGGAGCGCGGAGCGACCCTTGAAGAACCCCGACACGGGGGTTGTGCCGGTGGTGGTGAACACGAGGCCTTTCCGCTTCGGCCCTAGCAGCTGAAGTTCGGCCAGTGCGAGACTCGTCAGCGGTATGACGTGTTCCTGATCATTCTTCGCCCGATCAGCCGGCAGGGTCCATCGGCGCGCATCGAGGTCGATTTCCGACCAGTCCATCTCGGCCACTTCCTGACGCCGTTGCATGGTCAGGATCAGCATCCGTACGAAGGGCCCCCACGGCCATCCGGAATTCTCGGTCGCCCTCCACAAGGCGACAATCTCCTCGTCACTCAGAACCCGGCGGCGTGACGGGACGGCCTTTGGCGCCTTCATCCCAGCGAGCGGCGAGACATCGATATCCTGCCGATCGAGCGCCCAATTGAAGAACTTGCGCAGGAGCGAGTGGATCTCTTTGCGCCGCGCCGGGCGATCGGAATACTCATCCAGCACCTTCACGATGTCGGCGCGGGTGATCTCATGGACCGGTCGGTTGCCCCAGCGAGGGATAAATACGTTGTTGATCGTGCATTGCGCCGAGCCCCATGTGCCCCTCCAGTTCGGCTTGAGGTAAAGCTCGACGAACCTCTCGCTGTAGGTCCGGAAGTTCAGCGTCTCCTTCTTGCGCTTCGCTTCACGCTTGGCTTCGACTGGGTCGATGCCCTGATAGACCTGGACGAGAAGCCTTTCGGCTTCCTTGCGCGCCGTGGCAGGGGTCCATGGACTACCGACAGGCCCGATTGTCTTGCGTCGGGCAGGCCCGCCGTCGACCCGATACTGGAACACAAAGGACTGTGCTCCCCTTGGCGTGATCCGAAGTCCGAAGCCCTTCAGCCGTGGGTCCCACACATAAATGTCGCGGTGCGGGTCCGGTGTGACTGACTGAATGGTTCGCAGTGTGATTGACTGATTCGGCATGATCTGGCGCTCGTCCACGTAATCGCCACGTAATCAGATGTCGGGATTACGATGGCGTAGCGAAGGGTAATCCACGGCGGATTTATTCCAACCGTTTCAAGCCCTTGAGCGTAGTTTGGCGTGGTATTGGAAAGGGACGAAAAGGGTCAAAAGCTCCGCTCTTAATCAGCGGGTCCTAGGTTCGAGCCCTAGTGCGTCCACCACCCTCTCCCTCGCCGCCTTTGCCACCCTTCCCCTTGCCAGCGATCGCGGGTAACGCCCGCCGCACCACAGTGGCGGAGTGATTCATGGCCCGGTTCCTGATTGTCGAGGCGCGCTTCTACGATCATCTCAACGACTTGCTGGTCGATGGCGCGCGCAGGGCGCTGGAGGCGGCGGGGCACGAGGCGGAGGTGCTGACCGTGCCTGGTGCGCTGGAAATCCCCGGCGCGATCGTGCTCGCCGACGAAAGCGGGCAATACGACGGCTATGTCGCCATCGGCGTTGTGATCCGGGGCGAAACCTACCACTTCGAGATCGTCGCGGGCGAGAGCGCGCGCGGCATCATGGCGCTGACCATGGACGGGATGGCGATCGGCAACGGCATCCTGACTGTCGAGGACGAGGCGCAGGCGCTGGTCCGCGCCGATCCCGCGCAGAAGGACAAGGGCGGCGAGGCGGCCAGGGCGGCGCTCGCGCTTCACGAACTGCCCAGCCGCTTCGCCTGACGCGTCAGGCCGGGTCGGCCAGCCCCTTCAGTCCCAGCGGCGCATAGTCGCCGATCGCCAGCTGCTCGAACACCCCCATGCCCTGCTCGCCGCCCGACCCGGTGACGCGGCACAGCATCTGCACGTGGAGATTGTCGGGCCGCGCGGGATCGGCTTCGCCGAGCGCGATGGCCTCGCGCTCCACTTCGAGCGGGCCGTGGTCGAGCCCGTGCCCCCACCTGGGTGAGGTATAGCCCAGCCCGCGCATCTGGAACCGAGCGAGCGGCTCGAACCGGAACTGTTCCTCGCCGATCGTCAGCGTCCCGCCTCCGGGCCAGCGGGTGCCCGGCGCGAGCGGTGCATCCATCTGCGGCTCCCGCGCTTCGGTGAAGGCTTCGGGGCCGTCACCATCGCGGGCGATGACCGCGCGGGTGTTCCACGCCGAGCCATCGGCATGGGCGTTGAGGTGGAAGAACACGCTGCGACCGGGCAGATTGATCGGGGTCCACTGCCAGAAGAACTGCGGCACTCCGCCGGAGAACTGCGGGTCGGAGGCGCCGACCGGCCGCACTCCCCAGCTGCGGTCGCGGGTGCCCATGGTGCCGGGGGCGAGCACCTGGCGCGTCCCGTCCACCTCGATCCAGCCCTCGTAGTGGCCGTTCTGAGTCAGGCGGGTGTAGTCCATCACCGTGCGCGGACCGACCCGCCAGGTGAAGCGCGGCTCCTCGATGGGGAAGGCGCGCCCGGTGAAGGTGAGATCGGCGGCGATCCCTTCGCCCTCCACGATCACCCGCAGGCGGCGCAGCGGCTCGAGCACCTCGATCCGGACCGGGCCGCAGGCCAGTTCCATCCGCTCCATCCCCAGCCTGCGGCTGGCGTGGAGGCAGTGCTGAACCCCGCCTCGGATGACGCAGAAATGCGCGTCGGCGACATCGAGGTGCGGATAGACCCCGAAGGCCGCGGCGAAGAACCCGTCACCATCGGGGGCATAGCCATTGAAGAAGTAGCGGTCGTAGAAATTGCGGTCGGTGCCCGAATAGGCGATCGGCTCCGGGATCTGGTGGATCGGGTAATCGTCCCCGCGGCTCAGGACCATCGCTTCATCCCTTCTTCAACAGGTCGAGGCTGCCGTGCTCGAGGCACAGCGCGCAGGCACCGCGCGCCATCGACAGGAAATTGGCGTCCCCCCGTTCGGTACGCACCACGAACGCCGCGCTGAACACGGCGGTGGAGACCCCGTGCAGCGCGCCGATCGCATAATCGCGCCAGACCCGGTCAGGGGTCAATGCCACGCCGCGCGCGGTCATCTCGGCGCAGTATAGCTCGACCAGTTCGCGTTCGTGCGCGCGGCGCAGGCTGTCGCCGATACCGCAGCCGAGGAAATAGCCGAGATCGGTCAGCCCGTTGCCGACGGCGATCGTCTGCCAGTCGAGCACCGCGATCGGCTCCGCGCCGCCTTTCACGTCGAACAGCATATTGTCGAGCCGGAAGTCGCCATGGACCAGACTGACCCGTTCGGGCACGCGCTCGGCCGCCGCGGTGAACTCCGCCAGTTCCTCGCACAGCGCCATGTATTCGGGTTCGAGCGCGGCGGCATAGCGATCGCGGAACACTGCTTGGGCATGGGGGTAGAGCGCCCTTACCTGCGCCGCGGCGGCAGGGTCGGGCTGGAGCCAGTCGAGATCGAGCAGCTGCGGGTTGCGCCACCCCGGAGCGTGGAGCGCGGCCGCCTGCCTCACACCCTCGCGCGCCTCGGCCAGCGAGCAGCCGGCGAGCTGGTTGCCACCGCGCGCCGGGCCGAGATCCTCGAACAGGAGGACGAAGCTGGCCCCGTCGGCGGAGACCTCGGCAGCATGGACCTGCGGTGTGCGGACCGGCAGCTGCGGCGCGATCTCGCGGTAGAACCGCACTTCCCTGGCATAGAGCCCGAGCATGGCTGCCGTGCCCCGGCTGGTCGGATCGGCTGCGGCGAACTTGCCCGCGAGTGTCGCCGGGCCGGACCCGTCGGCGAACTCGAGGTGGAAGCGGACGCTGTCGCCGACCTGACCGGTGCCGATCGGCTCCCACCGCCATCGCGCGGGCACGCGCCCAAGCACCTTGTCCCACCAGTCGCGGGTTATATCGCCCGGGCGCGCCGGAAACTGCCCCATCGGTTCCACTCTCCCGGCGGGAACCTTATGGGCACTGACGCACTGCTGCAACGATGAACGGCACGCTCGAATGGATCGCCGCGATCGGCACGATGGCTGCTGCTGCGCTCATTGCCGCGGACATGGGCCGCCGGGCAACCGGGTGGGGGTTCGTCCTGTTCTGCGCGGTGTCGGTGACCTGGATCGTCGCGGGGCTCACGTCCGATGCGATGCCGATTGCGGCGATGAACGCGATCCTGCTGCTGATCAACGCCTATGGCGTGTGGCAATACCTCCTCAGCCGCAAGAACCGCGAGGTGATGGAGCGGCTGGAGCCGGTGGCCGAGCGGATCGAGCAGCAGGTCGATGCCGAGCTCGAACGCGGACCGCGCGCCGAAGCGGGTTAGGTCACCGGCGGCCGAAGCAGCCGGCACCGGCGAAGCGCGCGCTGCTGCCCAGCTCTTCCTCGATCCGGATCAGCTGGTTGTACTTCGCCAGCCGGTCCGAACGGGCGAGCGAGCCGGTCTTGATCTGGCCGCAGTTGGTGGCGACAGCGAGATCGGCGATGGTCGCATCCTCGGTCTCGCCCGAGCGGTGGCTCATCACCGCGGTGTAGCCCGCACGATGCGCCATATCGACCGCTTCCAGAGTCTCGCTCAGCGTGCCGATCTGGTTGACCTTGACCAGCAGCGAGTTGGCCAGGCCGCGGCCGATCCCGTCCGCCAGACGGCGCGGGTTGGTGACGAACAGGTCATCGCCGACCAGCTGGACCTTGTGCCCGACGAGCTCGGTCAGCGCCTTCCAGCCGTCGAAATCATCCTCGCTCATGCCGTCCTCGATCGAACGGATGGGATAGTCGTTGCACAACTGCGCGAGGTAGCGGGCCATTTCGTCCGGACTGAGCGAGATCTGCTCGCCCGCCATGTCGTAGCGGCCATCGGCGAAGAACTCGGTCGAGGCACAGTCGAGTGCCAGCACAACGTCGCTGCCCGGGCGGAACCCGGCCTGCTCCACCGAGCGCATGATGAAATCGAGCGCATCGCGCGTGCTGGCCAGATCGGGCGCGAAGCCGCCCTCGTCCCCGACCGAGGTGGCCAGACCCTTTTGCGCCAGGCCCTTCTTCAGCGTGTGGAACACTTCCGCGCCCCAGCGCACGGCTTCGGCGAAGCTGTCCGCCCCAACCGGCATGATCATGAACTCCTGGATATCGATCGGGTTGTCGGCATGCTCGCCGCCGTTGATGATGTTCATCATCGGCACCGGCAGGACGTGGGCGGAGACCCCGCCGACATAGGCGTAGAGCGGCAGCCCGCGCGCGTTGGCCGCCGCCTTGGCCACCGCCATGCTCACGCCGAGGATGGCGTTCGCCCCGAGGCGAGCCTTGTTGGGCGTGCCGTCGAGCGCGATCATGGTGGCGTCGATGTCGCGCTGGTCCTCTGCATCGAGACCGAGCAGCGCATCGGACAGCTCGCCATTGACCGCGGCAACGGCCTTCGTCACCCCCTTGCCGAGGTAGCGGGTCCTGTCGCCGTCGCGCAGTTCGACCGCCTCGTGCGCGCCGGTGGACGCGCCCGAGGGCACCGCGGCGCGGCCGAAGCTGCCATCCTCGAGCAGGACATCGACCTCGACCGTGGGATTGCCGCGGCTGTCGAGGATCTCGCGGCCGTGGATGTCGATGATGGCGGTCATGGCTCTGGCTCCGGTTCGCTCTGGGATTGGCTCTGGGTGTTGTAAACGCATAGGACACCCCCATATCGGCGAATGTCCGGGATCGGCGCGGGGTCTATGCGCCGGAACAACCTGGCGCAAGTTGCATTGCACGCATGACTGCTGCACATGGACAAACATGGGCTATCTGCCGGATAACGGCTCGAAAGATGGAGCGAGACATGGCCGAGACGAGCAAGACCACTCCGAGGAAGAAGACCACCGGCAAGGCCGCTGCCGCGGCCGGCACCGCAGCGGCGCCCGTCAGCGCGCCGGTCGTGCCCGAAACCGGCGGCGCAACGCCGACCGACAACCGAGCCGAGGCCAAGAGCCGCTTCAACGCGGCGCTGGAAGAGGCCAAGGCCGGCGCTGCGGCGCTGAAGGCCGAAGCGGCCGGCAAGGCGGTCGCCATGCGCGAGCAGGCCAAGGGGCGCGGGCAGGACTGGGTGGGCGAAGCCAAGGCCTATGGCGAGCAGGCCAAGACCAGGGCCGGCGATCTGGCGGTCGAGGGCAAGGCCAAGGCAAGCGACGCGCTGGCATCGCTGGGCAAGCTGGCCGCCGACAATGCCGCCTCGATCGACGAGAAGTTCGGCAGCCAGTACGGCGACTACGCCCGCAAGGCATCGCGCAGCCTGCACGAGGTCTCGGCCAAGCTCGACAGCAAGAGCGTGGAGGAACTGGGCGAGGATGCGCGCGAGTTCGTCCGCAAGAGCCCGGGCACCGCGGTGGGTCTGGCGGCGGTCGCCGGGTTCCTGATCGCCCGCATCCTGCGCGGCGGACGGCGCGACTGAGCGGCGGGCAGACAGGCGCGTGAACGATCCGACCGGTCCTGGAGTGGTGCCGCCTCCGGCTGACCCTGCCGGTGGGCCGCACGCACCGGAAGCCGGTTCCCTGCTCGACGGCGTCGCGGCGCTGCTCGAGGATGGTCAGACTTACGTCCAGGCGGAGATCGCCTTCCAGAAGGCCCGCGCAAGCTACAGCGCGGACCGGGCCCGGCGCGGGGCCGTGCTGGCGCTCGGCGCGCTCGCATTGCTCCACCTTGCCCTGATCGCGCTGGTGGTGGGTCTCGTCTTCGCGCTCGCCCCCGTGCTCACGCCGTTCGGCGCGACCGCGGCCGTGGTGGCCACCCTGATGCTCGGGGCCGTCATGCTCGCGCTGGCCGCACGCAAGCGGTTCGCCGCAGTCGCGGAACAGTTCTCGGGGGACCGGCCGTGACCGACCGGGCCACGCTGGAGGACTTTCGCCAGCTGCGCGACAGCGCACGGGCGCTGGTCGATGCCGATCTTGCCCGGCTGAAGGAGGGCATGGCGGAGCGCAGCATTCCGTCACGCGCGATGGACCGCGCCAGCGAAGGCACGGCCGACCTGCTGGAGCAGGTTTCGCAGGTTGCCGGGCGCAACAAGGGGTTGATCGCCACGCTGATTGCCGGGGTCACGCTGTGGCTGGCGCGCCATCCGCTGATCGCCCTCCTCGACAGCGCCAGCGAAGACACTCCCCCTACCAATGAACAGGATGACCGATCATGACCAGCACCGATCCCGACAAGGACCAGCGCGACCTCCTGCGGAGCCGGATCGAGGCGGCACAGCAGCGCAACGCCTCGGCCGGACTCGGTACCCGGGCCCGCGAGGCAGCCGACAGCGCCAAGGATTTCGTGCGCGAACACCCGCTGGCGACGGTCGCCGGGGTGGCGGTGATCGGCCTGCTGCTCGGCTCGATGACCAGCCGGGGGCGCAGGGCCGGCCGTGCCGCCGGCTCGCGGGCGGGCAAGTGGATCGGCTATGCGCTCGATGCCGGGCTCGCCTATGCGGCTACCGCGCGCGACAGCGCTGGAGAAGCCGCGCGCAAGGGACAGGAACGGCTGGAGGACGTGGGCGACTACCTCGGCGACAGCGCGCGCAGCCTGCGCCGCGAGGCCGCGCACCGCGCCGGCGACGCGCAGGACGCGGCCCGTCGCACCACGCGCGAGATCGGCAAGCAGGCCGGCCGCACCCTGCGCCATCTCGCCGCGCGCACGCGCAGCTAGCGTCCAAGCCTTCCGTTCGGCCGCTGCCGGGCGCGCCGGGGCCTTGCCTCGCGCGCCCGTTCGGCTATGGGCGCGCCATTCCCCTCCTTACGTGCGAGCCATACGATGCAGGAAACCGAGTCCAAGCAGCGCCTTCACCTGGTCATGGGCGGCCGCGTGAAAGACCCGCAGACGATGGAGTTCCAGGACCCCGAGAGCATTCATGTCGTCGGCGTGTTCAGCAACCACGACGACGCAGTCGAGGCCTGGCGCGCGAACGCGCAGCGGACGGTCGACGATGCGGAGATGCGCTACGTGGTGGTCCACATCCACCGGCTGCTGACGCCGAACGGCTGACGGCCGAACCGGCGCGCTCGCCCTGGGGAGCCGCGGGCGCGGAGCACCCGCTGCCCCGCCCCTGGACTTGCTAGCTCAGATGAACTCGATCTTTTCGACCAGGTAGAACTTCTCGCCTGACGGAACGGTCACTTCCACCTCTTCGCCCACCTTCTTGCCGATCAGCGCCTTGCCCAGCGGCGAGTTGTAGCTGATCCGGCCCTGCTTGGCGTCCGCCTCGGTCTGGCCGACGATCTGGTAACGGACGGGCTTGTCGTCCTCGTCGAGCATGGTCACGGTGGCACCGAACACGATCCGGTCGCCAGACAGCGTGGTGGGGTCGATGATCTGCGCGCGGCTGACCCGGTCTTCCAGTTCGGCGATCTGTGCCTCGATCTGGCCCTGGCGTTCCTTGGCTGCGTGATATTCCGCGTTTTCAGACAGATCGCCGTGCGCTCTCGCCTCCTCGATCGCGTCGACCACCTTCGGCCGTTCGGCCCGCAGCGCCTTCAGCTCGGCGGTGATCTGCTCGTATCCCTCGGCGAGCATCGGAACCTTGTCCATATTTCCCAATCCGTCTTTCTTGTCAGCCGTCCGGACAAATCCGCCATCCGCCGCATCGTTCGAAGCGACTGGAGAAAAGCCAGGTTGTCCGGGAAGCCTGTTCAGTCGCGGTTATAATAATCCTGCAACGAGCGCACTTCAAGCTGTGTGGCTTCGCCCCAGCGGATCGCCTCTGCCGCGGCGCGCGAAGCGGCGGCCGTGGTGTAGTAGGGGATCTTCTTTTCCAGCGCCGTGGCGCGGATCGATTTGGAATCGATCAGGCTTTGCCAGCCTTCGGTGGTGTTGATCACCAGATGGACATCGCCGTCGATCATCGCATCGACGATATGCGGCTGACCCTGGGCGACCTTGTTGACCGGATCGACCGGCAGCCCCTGTTCGGCCAGGAACCGCTGTGTTCCGCTGGTGGCGATCACCCGGAAGCCCTGCTCCACCAGCATCCGGACGGCGGGCAGGATATGCGGCTTGTCGCCATCCTTGACCGAGACGAACACGGTGCCGGCACGCGGCAGGGTCATACCGGCACCGATCTGGCTCTTGAGGAAGGCCGGCGGGAAGCTGGCGTCAATCCCCATGACCTCGCCGGTCGACTTCATTTCGGGGCTGAGCACCGGGTCTGCCCCGGGGAAGCGGCTGAACGGAAACACCGCTTCCTTCACCGCCATGTAGGGCAGGTCACGCTTGAACGGGGGGAAGTCGGCCAACTGCTCGCCCGCCATGACGCGCGCGGCGATCTTGGCCACCGGCTGGCCGATCGCCTTGGCGACGAACGGCACGGTGCGGCTGGCGCGCGGGTTGACCTCGATCAGGTAGACCTCCGGTCCTTCCGGCCCATCCTTGACCGCGAACTGCACGTTCATCAGCCCGACCACGCCCAGCGCCCGCGCCAGGGCATCCGCCTGGCGTTCCATCTCGGCGATCACGTCAGGTGGCAACGAATAGGGCGGCAAGGTGCAGGCGCTGTCGCCCGAGTGGACGCCGGCCTCCTCGATGTGCTGCATCACGCCGGCCACCCGCACCTCGGTGCCATCGCAGAGCGCGTCGACGTCGCATTCCACCGCATCGCGCAGGTACTGGTCGACCAGCACCGGACTGTCGCCAGAAACGTTGACCGCCGTCTTGATGTAGTCATCGAGCTGCGCCTCGGAATCGACGATCTCCATCGCGCGCCCGCCCAGCACGTAGCTGGGGCGCAGCAGCACGGGATAGCCGATCCGCGCCGCCACCGCGGCCGCCTCGTCGCGGCTGTAGGCGATGCCGTTGTCCGGCTGCCTGAGCTTCAGCTTGTTGACCAGCCGGGCGAACCGCTCGCGGTCCTCGGCGAGGTCGATGGCGTCGGGGCTGGTGCCGAGGATGGGTATCCCAGCGTCCTCCAGCGCCTGCGCCAGCTTGAGCGGTGTCTGCCCGCCGAACTGGACGATGACGCCCACCAGCTCGCCGCGCGACTGCTCCACCCGCAGGATTTCCAGCACGTCCTCCGCCGTCAGCGGCTCGAAATACAGCCGGTCGGAGGTGTCGTAGTCGGTGCTGACCGTCTCCGGGTTGCAGTTGACCATGATTGTCTCGAACCCGGCCTCGGCCAGCGCGAAACAGGCGTGGACGCAGCAGTAATCGAACTCGATCCCCTGCCCGATCCGGTTCGGCCCGCCGCCCAGGATCACGATCTTGCGCCGCTCGCTGGGGTCGGCCTCGCATTCCGGCTCGCCGAAGCTGGGCGCTTCGTAGGTCGAGTACATATAGGGTGTGATCGCCTCGAACTCGGCGGCGCAGCTGTCGATCCGCTTGAACACCGGGTGGACGCCCAGCTTGCGGCGCAGCTCGCGCACCTCGTCCTCGTTGGTCGCCCCGGCCATGGCGCGCAAGGCATCGTGGAGCAGGCCGGAACGGCGCGCCTGCGTCTCCGCGAGCCCGCCGGCCACCCCGACCGAGCGCACCGCCAGCGTGGCGAGCCGCTTGTCGGAGAAACCCATGGCCTTGTACCGGCGCAGGGTCTGCGCGTCGCCGGGCAGGCCGTTTGCGCCGACTTCCGCCTCGGTGGCGATGATCGCCTCGATCTGGCGCAGGAACCACGGATCGTAGCCGGTGACGGCCTGGATATCCTCCACCGACAGTCCTTCGCGGAACGCCTGGCCGACCTTGAGCAGCCGGTCGGGCGTGCGCTTGCTCAGCGAGGCAGTGATTTCCCCGCGCGGGCGACCTTCCAGCTCGAGCACGCGGTTGAACCCGTCGAGCCCGGTCTCGAGACCGCGCAGGGCCTTCTGCACGCTCTCCTGAAAGTTGCGCCCGATCGCCATGACCTCGCCGACCGACTTCATCGCGGTGGCGAGAAGCGGCTCGGCCCCCTTGAACTTCTCGAACGCGAAGCGCGGAATCTTGGTGACAACGTAGTCGATGGTCGGCTCGAAACTGGCCGGCGTCGCGCCGGTGATCTCGTTCTCGATCTCGTCGAGGGTGTAGCCGACCGCCAGCTTGGCGGCGACGCGGGCAATCGGGAAACCGGTCGCCTTCGATGCCAGCGCGGAGGAGCGCGACACGCGCGGGTTCATCTCGATCACGATCAGGCGGCCATCCTTGGGATTGACCGCGAACTGCACGTTCGAACCGCCGGTTTCGACACCGATTTCGCGCAGCACCGCGATGCTTGCGCTGCGCATGATCTGGTATTCCTTGTCGGTCAGCGTCAGCGCCGGGGCGACGGTGATGGAATCGCCGGTGTGGACGCCCATCGGATCGACGTTCTCGATCGAGCAGATGATGATCGCGTTGTCCTTGCGGTCGCGCACCACCTCCATCTCGAACTCTTTCCAGCCGAGCAGCGACTCCTCGATCAGCACTTCGGTGGTCGGGCTGGCATCGAGCCCTTCGCGCACGATCCGCTCGAACTCCGCCTTATTGTAGGCAATCCCGCCGCCAGTGCCGCCCAGGGTGAAGCTGGGGCGGATGATCGCGGGCAGTCCGGTCCGCTCGAGCACCGCGAACGCCTGTTCGACCGTGGTGGCGACTCCACTGCGGGCACTCTCCAGCCCGATCCTGTCCATCGCCTCGCGAAACCGCTGGCGGTTCTCGGCCTTGTCGATCGCATCGGCATTGGCGCCGATCATCTGCACGCCATACTTGTCGAGCGTGCCATCGCCCGCCAGCGCCAGCGCGCAGTTGAGCGCGGTCTGCCCGCCCATCGTCGGCAGCAGCGCGTCGGGCCGTTCCTTGGCGATGATCCTGGCGACGATTTCAGGCGTGATCGGCTCGATATAGGTCGCGTCGGCAAACTCCGGATCGGTCATGATCGTGGCCGGGTTGGAGTTGACCAGGATCACCCGGTAGCCCTCCTCCTTCAGCGCCTTGATCGCCTGGGTTCCGGAGTAGTCGAACTCGCAGGCCTGCCCGATGATGATGGGGCCAGCGCCAATGACGAGGATGGATTGGATATCAGTACGACGTGGCATTAACAGCTCCAGCTCCCCTTCCCTTGGGGGAAGGGGTCGGGGGATGGATGTGCGAGGATGGATGGGGAGCGCGACAGCTTGGACGCCGAACCCCCACCCCTAACCCCTCCCCACGGGGAGGGGGATTTGGTAGGGCTGCGCTGATCGCGCTTCAAAAGCCCCCTCCCTTGAGGGAGGGGGTTGGGGGTGGGCGGTCGACGTTCATGGCCAAAAACCGACTGACGCCGCTCGCGCGCACCCTCCGCCGCGACATGACCGTCGCCGAACGCCGCCTGTGGTCGCGCCTCCCGGCGAAACAACTCGGTGTTCAGTTCACGCGACAGCACCAGATCGGCGACTTCATCGCCGACTTCGCCTGCCGCAGCTTGCGCCTCGTCATCGAATGTGACGGCGGGCAGCATTCGGACAGCCCGACCGACACGGGCCGAACCGAGGTCATCGAAGCCCACGGCTACCGAGTGATCCGCTTCTGGAACAACGATATACTCCAGAACACCGACGGCGTTGTCGAAGCGATCATGGAAGAAATCCGCCTCGCCCGAAACGAAATCTGAACCCCCCTCCCTTGAGGGAGGGGTCAGGGGCGGGTGTTCCACGCCAACCAACAAGCCCCCCTTCCCTTGAGAAAAGGGGCCGGGGGATGGGTGTACCCCGCCCGAGACAAAGCCCTGCCCCCTCACCGCCGAACCCCCATCCCCAACCCTTCCCCACGGGGAAGGGAGTTTGTGGTGGCAGAGGAGATGTTGGTGCGCGTGGGCATTTAGGCTCTTACACAGCTTGAGCGGAACAGCTTGGCGCTGGCGCCGATAAGCGACGTTGGCTTATTGGAGGTCCACAAATTTACGAGACCAACCTCAGGAATGGTTGTGATATTATGGGTCTCAACGATACCATTAGACGGGTAGGAAATAATCCAGCTTTCTACTTGCTTGCTTGGCAAAGAAATCCGTTGCACCGCACCGCCATCATCTAGGGTCGATAAGTACTTTCCTAAGGAATCACGAAAAAATACATCTGCACGGCCATCATCACGGATAAGAAAAATCAGACGTCCGTTTTTGATACCATCAGACTGAAATCCTGACTTCCAGTCTAGAGAAAAAACGCCGAGTCCATCTGCCTGACCGCAAATAAACAGAGTACGACCGCTAGCGCCAATAATCGACTCTGCTGCATTTCGAGCATCGGCAATTTTTTGCTCAGTCAGCGGCTCCAAGGTTGGTTGTTCAACCTTATGATCGCAGCCGCTCGCAAAAAGTGCGAGGCCGAACATCGTAATTGAGTGATGCCTCACCCCAACCGCCCCACAAACTTCTCGAACAGGTAGAAGCTGTCCTGCGGTCCCGGCGAGGCTTCGGGGTGATACTGCACACCGAAGGCCTTCTTGCCGCTGATCGCGATCCCGCAGTTCGAACCGTCGAACAGGCTCACATGGGTCTGCTCGACATTCTCCGGCAGGCTCGCCGCGTCGACCGCAAAACCGTGGTTCATCGAGGTGATCTCGACCAGCCCCGAGGTCTCGCCCCAGCCCTCGCCCACCCGCTGGACCGGGTGGTTCGCGCCGCGGTGGCCCTGGTGCATCTTCACCGTCTTCGCGCCCGCCGCCAGCGCCAGCATCTGGTGGCCGAGGCAGATGCCGAACAGCGGCACATCGGCATCAAGCAGCGCGCGGATCACCGGCACGGCGTATTCGCCGGTCGCAGCCGGATCGCCCGGGCCGTTCGACAGGAACACGCCGTCGGGCCCGAGCGCCATGACCTCCTCGAAGCTGGTCCTCGCCGGAACCACCGTCACCCGCGCCCCGGCGCGCACGAGGTTGCGGAAGATGTTGTCCTTCGAGCCATAGTCGATCGCGACCACGTGTGGCCTGGCGTCGCGGGCAGCCCGGCCGTAGCCCCGCCCCAGGCGCCAGTAGCCGCCCTCCCAATTCTCCTGCTTCTCGCGGCTGACCCGACTGGCCAGGTCCATGCCTGCAAGCCCGGGCCAGTCGCGTGCGCGGCGGGCGAGTGCGGCCAGGTCGAACTGGCCCGAAGGCTCGTGCGCGATCACCGCATTGGGCGCGCCGCCCATGCGGATGCGGCGGGTCAGCGCGCGGGTATCGACACCGGCAAGGCCGATCCTGCCGTTGGCCTTCATCCACTCCGCGAAGTCGCGCTCGGCGCGGAAGCTGCTTGGCGCGGTCGCGTCCTCGCGCACCACGCAGCCGACCGCGCCTTCCACTCTGCTCTCCACGTCTTCCGCGTTGCTGCCGACGTTGCCGATATGCGGGAAGGTGAAGGTGACGATCTGCGCCGCGTAGCTCGGATCGGTCATCACTTCCTGATAGCCGGTCATCGCGGTGTTGAAGCACAGCTCGCCCACGGCGCTGCCGCTGGCGCCGAAGCCGCGGCCCCAGATCACGGCGCCGTCGGCCAGGACGAGGCAGCCGGTCGCGCCTTTCGGTTGCACAGGCGTAGAGGCGGCAGAAGCCATGGGGGGCGCTCCGGTAACGGGTTTCCAGCAATGTGTGCTAAGTCCCAGCCGCTAGGCCCCATGGGCCCGCGCGTCAACCTATCGCGGGAGACAAATTGGCGCTATCGGGCGCGCGATTGCAACCATCCACAGGAAAGCCCCCCTCCCATGTCTGCCCAGGCCATGCTCCGCGACCAGATCAAAGCCGCCACGATCGCCGCCATGAAGGCGGGTGACAAGGACCGCACTGCCGCGCTCCGCCTGATCGCGGCCCGGATCAAGGACCGCGATATCGAGCTGCGGACCGGCAAGGCCCCCGACAGCGACGACGACATGGTCATCGAAGTGCTTCAGAAAATGGCCAAGCAGCGCCGCGAATCGATCGAGATGTACGAGAGCGGCGGGCGACAGGAACTGGCCGCCAGGGAGCAGGGCGAGCTCGCGGTGATCGAGGAGTTCATGCCGCAGCAGCTCGGCGAGGACGAGACCCGCGCCGCGATCGAGGCGATCAAGGCCGAGGTCGGCGCGGCGGGCATGAAGGACATGGGCCGGGTGATGGCCGAGCTGAAGGCCCGCCACGGTTCACAACTCGATATGAGCAAGGCCAGCGGACTGGTTAAGGCGGCGCTTTCCTAATACGGAGGAGCCATGCTCTCACCGCAATGGCTTGACGAACTGCGCGCACGGGTGACGCTTTCGAGCGTCATCCAGCGTGACGTCAAGCTCCAGCGCGCCGGGCACGAGTGGAAGGCGTGCTGCCCGTTCCACAACGAGAAGAGCCCCAGCTTCACCGTCAACGACAGCAAGGGTTTCTATCACTGCTTCGGCTGCGGCGCGCACGGCGACGTAATTCGCTGGATGACCGACCACCAGGGCCTCGCCTTCATGGACGCGGTCAAGGAACTCGCGGCCCAGGCCGGAATGGAAGTGCCCGCTCCCGACCCTCGCACGGCCCGGCGGGCCGAGCAGCGCGCGGGCCTGGTCGATGTGGCCGAGGCGGCGCAGCGCTGGTTCGCGGACAATCTCTCCGGCACCGGCGGCGCAGGCGCGCGTGCCTATCTTGCCACCCGGGGTTTCTCCGCAGCGACGGTGCGCGAGTTCGGCTTCGGCTATGCCCCGGCCGAACGGCAGGCGCTGAAACGCGCGCTCGGCCAGTTCCCGGAGGAGCTGCTGGTCGAGGCCGGAATGCGCATTGCTGTGGAGGGCAAGGAACCCTACGACCGGTTCCGCGACCGGCTCACGCTGCCGATCCACGACGCGCGCGGGCGGGTGATCGCCTTCGGCGGGCGCATCCTGTCGCAAGACACCGACGCGCCGAAGTACCTCAACTCCCCCGATACCCCGCTGTTCGACAAGGGGCGTACGCTCTACAACCTGCACCGCGCCGGGCCGGCCAGCCGCAAGAGCGGGCGGCTGATCGTGGTCGAGGGCTACATGGACGTGATCGCGCTCGCCGATGCGGGGATAGCCGATGCGGTCGCCCCGCTCGGCACCGCGCTGACCGAGCAGCAGATCGAGCTGCTGTGGCGGCTGGTCGATGTGCCCGTCCTGTGCTTCGACGGCGACGCGGCCGGCCAGCGCGCGGCGATGCGGGCGATCACCCGCGCGCTGCCGCTACTGCGGCCGGCGCATTCGCTCGCCATCGTGCGCCTGCCGACAGGGCTCGATCCCGACGATCTGGTCCGCGAACAGGGGCGGGAGGCGCTGGAAGCCCTGCTCGCCCAGCCATCAAGCCTGCTCGAGACGCTGTGGGCGTTCGAGCGCGATGCCCAGCCGCTGCGCACGCCAGAGGACAAGGCAGGGCTGAAGGCGCGGCTGATGCAGCACGTCGAGGCGATCCAGCACCCGGACATCCGCGCGCTCTACAAGCGCGAACTGACCGACCGCTTCTCCGCCTATGCCTTTCCCCCGCGCGAGCGCCGGGATTGGCGCGCAGGGCGGCCGGGACAGCCCCAGGTGCTCGCCTCGCCCGATGGAGGGGCGGCGCTGAAACAGCTCGTGCGGGACAATGGTCAAGACCGCCTCGCGGCGGCGGTCTTCGCCGGGCTGGCGCGGTTTCCCGATGTCGCCCTGAACCACGCCGAGATGCTGGCGCGCTATGCTGCGGCAGAGCCGCGCCACGCCGCTGCGATCGATGCCCTGCTCGATATGGCCGAAGGGCTTGATCCCGACCCGCAATTGCCCATATCGCAGGCGCAAGGCCCAGGCGCGCACCCGGATAGCAACCGCTTCGTCTTCCTGAAAGACACCACCGATCCGGCCACCGCCCGCGCGATCCTGGCCGAAGCCGTCGCCCTGCTGGTCGAAAGACCTGCGCTGGAGGCTGCGCTCGCGGCAGCCACCGCGCGGTTTGCGGCCGATCCCGAAGGCGCGTTCGCCGAACAGCAGCGTCTTGCGGAACGAAAGCTGGAAATCCAGCGCCGTCTGGGGCAGATGGCCAGCCGAGGGGCCGCGCAAGCGGCCCGCAAAGATCAAGATGCGCGCGGCGGGACAGCAGTGTCGGCCGACAGGAAGACGGAATGAACGGAACCTATGGCCAGCAAGTCTGACGGGCACGAGCAGGATGATGCACCGCTTATCGATCTCAACGAGGCGTCGATCAAGAAGCTGATCAGCAAGGCGAAGAAGAAGGGCTACGTCACCTATGACGAGCTCAACGAGGCCCTGCCATCGGACCAGATGAGCCCCGACCAGATCGAGGACATCCAGACCGCGCTCTCCGAAATGGGGGTGCAGATCGTCGAAAGCGACGAGGAGGGCGAGGCCGACGGCGAGCCTGACCAGGACGACGAGATCGACGAGATCGTCGGCGAGGACGAGGACGACGAGCGCAAGGAAGCACGCAAGGCCTCCGCCGCGGCCACCAAGAAGGCCGTGAGCGGCGAGCGCACCGACGATCCGGTGCGGATGTACCTGCGCGAGATGGGCGCGGTCGAACTGCTCAGCCGCGAGGGCGAGATCGCCATCGCCAAGCGGATCGAGGCCGGGCGCGACATGATGATCATGGGGCTGTGCGAAAGCCCGATCACCTTCCACGCGATCATCCACTGGTCCGAGGCGCTCAACAACGAGGAGATGCAGCTGCGCGAGATTCTCGATCTCGATGCCATGCTGTCGAAGGAGCCTCCGGTCGACAAGATGGAGGAAGGTGCCGAGGACGACGACGACGACGGCGAGATTTCCGAAGCGACCGCCGGTCCGACCATCCGCGATGACGACGAGGTGGAGGAAGAGGAGCCCGCCGCCGACGAGGACGAGGACGGCGAGGAACGGTCCGCGCGCCGCCACGAGGAGGAGGACGAGGACGACAACACCATGTCGCTCGCCCAGATGGAGGCCGCGCTCAAGCCGGAGGCGCTGGAGCGGTTCGCCCGCATCACCCAGCTGTTCAAGAGCTTCGAGAAGCTCCAGGCCGAACGGGTGGAGACGCTGGCCGCCGGCAACGAGTTCCCCAAGGCCAAGGAAACGCGCTACGAGAACCTGCGCGAGGATCTGACCGCCGAGGTCGAGAGCGTGCAGTTCCACGCCACCAAGATCGAGTTCCTGGTCGACAACCTCTACACCTTCAACCGCCGCCTGACCGCGCTGGGCGGGCAGATGCTGCGCCTGGCCGAGCGCCACAAGATCAAGCGCAAGGACTTCCTCGACGCCTACATCGGGCACGAAATGGACGAGGGCTGGCTGGCCGATTGGGCGAAGAAGGACAAGAAGTGGACCGCCTTCGCCGAGCGCGAGGGCGATGCGATCGAGCGCATCCGCACCGAAATCGCCGATATCGCCAGCCAGACCGGGATGAGCCTCACCGAGTTCAGGCGCATCGTCAACATGGTCCAGAAGGGCGAGCGCGAGGCGCGCATCGCCAAGAAGGAAATGGTCGAGGCGAACCTGCGCCTGGTCATCTCGATCGCCAAGAAATACACCAACCGCGGCCTGCAATTCCTTGATCTCATTCAGGAAGGCAACATCGGGTTGATGAAGGCGGTCGACAAGTTCGAATACCGCCGCGGCTACAAGTTCAGCACTTATGCGACCTGGTGGATCCGGCAGGCGATCACCCGCTCGATCGCCGACCAGGCGCGCACGATCCGCATTCCGGTCCACATGATCGAGACGATCAACAAGCTGGTCCGCACCAGCCGCCAGTTCCTCCACGAGCAGGGCCGCGAGCCCACGCCCGAGGAAATGGCCGAGCGCCTCTCCATGCCGCTGGAGAAGGTTCGCAAGGTGATGAAGATCGCCAAGGAGCCGATCAGCCTCGAGACGCCGATCGGCGACGAGGAGGACAGCCACCTGGGCGACTTCATCGAAGACAAGAACGCGATCATCCCGGTCGACGCTGCGATTCAGGCGAACCTCAAGGAGACCGTGACCCGCGTGCTCGCCTCGCTGACCCCGCGCGAGGAACGCGTGCTGCGGATGCGGTTCGGGATCGGGATGAACACCGATCACACGCTGGAGGAAGTGGGCCAGCAGTTCAGCGTGACCCGCGAACGCATCCGCCAGATCGAGGCCAAGGCGCTGCGGAAACTCAAGCACCCGAGCCGGTCGCGCAAGATGCGCTCGTTCCTCGATCAATAGCGCGCGGAGCGCGCGCTTCCTCGATGAAGCGCCGGAAGGGCGCGGGCCGGACCTGACCGATCGCGTGCGTACCCGACGCCCCGGCAGGCTCCTCGCCGCCGGGACGTCGGGTCCGGGGCCTGATCAGAACTCGCCGGCCACCCCCACGCGCGCACCCAGCGTGTCACCTCCGGCGTAGCTCACCCCTGCCGTGAACGCGAACGGATTGTCCGTTCCCGCACGGTGCGCGAGCGAGAGGCCCACCGCCTGCTCCCCGCCCCAGGTGGAGACATTGAAGGCATAGCTCGTCTTGCCCGGTTCGGACGGCATCGGCGCGGTCGTCAGGGCAAGCGCGGTCGCGGTTCCGCGGCGGGCCTCCTGGCGGTGTTCGCCTGCCATCGCAAACAGGCTGTCGATCTGCGCCGTGTGGGCGGCGGTCAGCGACTGCAAGCCGGCGATCTGGCTCGACTGCATCATGTTGAGCGCGTCGATCCCGTTGAGCCGGGTCTCATGGGTGTTGACCCGGTTGGTCAGCACGACATCGGCTGCGGCCCGCGTCGCCGCCTCGCTGGCGATGCTGGTCTGCAGCACCGTGTCCGCCTCCGCCCGCGTCAGCGCTTCGGCATCGATGTTGCTTTGCAGCGTCGTGTCGGCGGCGAGCCTGGTGGCTGCCTCGGCATCGATGTTGTTCTGCAGCACCGAGTCCGCCGCGGCCCTGGTGGCCGCTTCGGCATCGATGTTGCCCTGCAGCGTTGCATCTCCGGCGAGCCGCGCCGCCGCTTCGGCATCGATGTTGGCTTGCAGCGTCGTGTCCGCCGCCGCGCGTGCGGCCGCTTCGGCATCGATGTTGTTCTGGAGCGCGGTGTTCGCCACGGCCTGGCTGGCCGCGAGGGCATTGAGCTGGCCTACGTTCGCGGCATCGGTATCGGCAACGCCGGCCGCGACGTTGACGATCCGCCGCTCGGAACCCGCCGCTCCCATGGACACCGTGTTCGCCTGGTCAGCCACTGAACCGGCCCCGATCGCGACGCTGTTCGCAGCGGTGACGGTCGCGTTCCCGCCGATCGCCACGGTCCCGGCGAAACCGGCCGAAGCTCCGTTGCCGATCGCCACGGCACCGTCCCCGGTTGCGGTCGAGAGGTTGCCCAGAGCCACCGCCCCGTCGCCGGTAGCGGTGTTGTCGGCACCGATTGCCACGGCTCCTGTTCCGATCGCCGTGTTCGGATCGCCGATCGCAACGGCGCCGTTGCCGGTCGCGGTCTGGCCCTGGCCGAGCGCAACGGCACCATCGCCGTTCGCAGTCGATCCGTCGCCGCCCGCCAACGCACCGGCCCCGGTCGCGCTGGAGGCGGCTCCACCCCCGCTGACCACGGTCGTGCCGGCGGCAACCGCTGCGTCGAGCTGGGCCAGGTTCACGGCGTCCGTCGCGTTGACGCCGCCTGCGACATTGGTCAATCGCCGTTCGCTCCCGCTGCTGCCGAGGGACACGGTGTCGGCTTCCAGCGCCTGCGAGCCCGCCCCGATGGCCACTGCGTTGCTCGCGGTGACGAGGGCGTTGACCCCGAGCGCCGTGCCGTCGGCACCTGACACATTGGCATTTCCGCCCAGCGCGGTCGCCCCCTCGGCATTGGCCTCGGCGCGCCCGCCCACCACTGTTATGTTGGCGCCGGCGCTGACAGGCGATGCGGGATCGTTGAAAGCAAACCCGGTGCCGGCCCTGGCGGTGCTGCCGATCGCGATCGAGTTCGCGCCGACTGCCACCGCGCCCGAACCGACAGCGGTGCTGCTGTTGATCCCCACCGCCGCGGGATTGACCGTGCCGCCGAAGCGCGCGATCGAGCTTTGTCCGATGGCAACTCCGTTGTCGAACGCGAGTGCGTTGTAGCCGATCGCCGTCGTCGCGAAGATGCTGTTCACAGTGCTTGGCCCGAGCGCCTGAGCGCCCTGCCCGATCGCGACCCCTCCGGCCTGGCTGACGAGCGATCCGGCACCGACCTGAACCCCTTCCACGGCATCGGCATCGGCCCCGTTGCCGATGGCAACCGAATCGGTGGCATTCGCGGCGACATTCACGTTCGCGCCAAGGATCGTGGCGCCGCTCGCCTCGTTCCTGCTGCTGGCCCCGACGACGGTCGAATCGTTGGCATTGGACTCGGCGCGCCCGCCGATCACGGTGATACGCGACCCGGCGGTCACTTCACTGGCGGCCGTTCCGATCGTGAAGCCATTGCCCGCCCGCGCGGTCGAGCCGATGGCGATGGTGTTCGCGCCTACCGCGACTGCCCCGGCCCCGAAGGCCGAAGCCGCGTTGATGCCGAGGTTCTGAGGCGTCACCGGAGCGGCGAAATTGGCGGCGGCGTTGTGCCCGAATGCAGCACCGTTGTCGATCGCCTGAGCGTTGACCCCGACCGCGGTCGAGGCGAAGATGTCGTTGCTCACGCTCGGTCCGCCGGCGAAAGCGTCACGACCGATCGCGACGCCGCCAGCCTGGGTGACTTCTGATCCTGCGCCCAGCGCCGTTCCGGCGAGGCCCGTCACCTGGCTGCGCGCGCCGATCGCCGTCGCGAAGTTCTGGTTCGCTTCAGCATGACCGCCGAGTGCGGTGATGTCGTTGCCGGCCAGCACTTCTGCTCCGGGTGTCGCGATGGCGAACCCCGTTCCGGCTCGGGCAGTGCTTCCGATCGCCACCGTGTTCGCCCCGACCGCGACCGCGTTGCCGCCGATGGCCGTGGCCGCGGTAATCGGGAGGTTCACCGGATTAGCGGATCCGGAGAAGCGGGCGATCGCGCTGTTACCGATCGCTACCGCATTGTCGATGGCGAGGGCATTGTAGCCGATTGCAATTGAGGCGAAGATCGGGTTGGTGGTGCTGGGTCCCGACGCGGTGGCACCATCGCCCAGGGCGACCCCGCCGGCCTGATTGGCCGTGGAATCCTCGCCACACTCGACAGTGTCCGAAGCGCCGGGATTGACGTTGCATTCGGCGGTCGCATCCGCCCATGCAGGCGCCGAGTGACCCAGAACAAACGCAAGCGTCGAAAGCGAAACTGCACGAAGCGCAATCTTGTAAGACATGATACTTCTCCCTGACATTACGCGCGCAGCGCCGTGTCAGGAATCAAGCGGCCTGCCTGACCCCCTCTGCCAGTGTGCGCGCAATTCGAGCGACCCCACTCACGCTTATTCGGACCACATGGCTACGGTATCGGCCGACTTGAAAGTCGATCTGCCCTGCCGTAGCGATAGGACCGCTGGATGCTTGACGATTGCACAAACAGGACTCCTCAAAGGAAAAACGTCCGGCAGTTTGGCCGGCTTGGCGGCGGCGATGGTGAAGCACCGGGGCGGGGCGCGCGTGATGCGATCGTTTCCCGATCGGTCCCCTCGCGCGCCATGAAGCGGGGCCCGGCCCGTCGCCCGATTCGTTAGCGTAGGGTCGCTGGCGAGCCGAAGCCCGACCTCGCGCCGGTTAACCATCGCAATGGCCGGTGTGCCTTGCTCAGCAGGACTTTCTGCCGCCAGCGGGCAAGTCGCGATAGCAACACGAATTAAGCCTACGTTAAGCTTTTTTGTTAACTCGCGAGGCAATTCGGCGCATCCATACGGCCAACGGGCGCGTAATGGATGGTGCGATGAGAGAATGGGTATTCGAGCTTGCAGTTTCCGCCATCGCCACCAGCGCCCCAGACTCGCTCGTTAATCGGCTCATTCGATCGATCGCCCACGTAGCCGACTGCCCGACCGCCGTTCTGGTGGTGCCGCGCGATGGCCGGCAGGAGATCATCTCCAGCTACGGACTGCCTTCGATCTATCGCAGGCGCTTCGTGGATGAAGCCCCTGCGGACCCGACCCTGCGCGAGCAGGTCACGATCCTCGACAACCTGAAGGCCGACGAACGGTTCCTGAACTCGGCGTCGGTGCACGGGCCGCTGGGGATCCGTTTCATCGCGATTGCTCCTGTCACGATCCCCTTCGCCGACTACGGAGTTCACGTGATCGTCGGCGATTTCCGCGACGACGTGCGGCGCCGGTCCGATCTGAAGGACATCCTGGGCACCCTTGCCGGCATCGTCGCCGATGCGATCAAGCAGCAAGGCGAACTCGCCGTGCTCGAGCATCAGCTCGACTCCATCCGCCAGACGGCGAAGCGGTTCTCCGATCTGGCGCTGCAATCGTCGGAAACGATTGTGCTGGTCGACGAGAATGCCAGGATCGTCGGGGCCTCACAGGGCTTCAGCGAGCGGTTCCGCTCCGTGCGCCAGCCCGCGTCCGGCGCGCTGGGCACCGTGTTCGCACGGGACGATCTGATGATCGAAGACCAGCTCGACCGGATGCGCAGCGAACGGGAGCCGATCTCCTCGCTGCGTGTGCGCCCGCCCGACACCGGCAAGGAAGAGCTGCTGGACATTCTCTCTCTCGCCCCAGGAGGGCCCGGGGCGGCGGCCTTTGCCTGTCACCTGCGGCCCTTCCTGCTGTCAAACCGCGATGACGGGCCCACCCGCGAACTGATCGTCGATCGGACCGCCGATCCTTCCGCAGGAGAGCAGGACCGGGGCCGCGAAGACGCGGGCGTCACGGCCGGATTCCTCCTCAACACCCTCGTCAGGCAGCCGCGTCTCGCGGCGCGCAAGCAGGTGAGTTACCACACGCTGCGCCGCTGGCGGGGGCCGATCAAGGACTACCAGATCGAGGCCTTGAAGGCGCTCAAGAAGGTGCCGCCGCAGGCGTTCGTCGACAGCGTGGCAGGCGAGCTCCTGGACGCGGCCGATCAGCTGTTCGGCAAGGGCACCTTCGATGCTGTCGTCGCGGTGCCGTGCGGACACAGCGGACCGGACTGCCTGGCGCGCAAGCTCGCCAGCAGCGTTGCAACGCTCGCCGGCCTGCCCCACGTCGAGGCGTTCGAGCCGCTGGCGGTCACCGGCAGCAGCCATCCACGCACCAATGCCCGCCGCGCAGCAATGAAGATAAGGAGCACCGTGACCGGGCGGGTGCTTCTGATCGACGATGTCGCTTCTTCCGGCGCGCATCTCGCCGAAGCGACCGAGCTGCTGAGGCGTTCGGGCGCGACAGTCTTCCCGCTTGCATGGATCGGAAGATAGCGGATCGCCGCAAGCCGGTGTCGGGCTCGCTTGGGGACTGGAGAAAGCCGGCGCTCTCCCCTATGGGGCGGCCATGCGTATTGCCATTGCCTCCGACCATGCCGCAATCGAGCTCAAGGCCGACCTGCGCGAGTGGCTGATCGAGCTGGGGCACGAGGTCGCCGACCTCGGCCCCGACAGCGCCGACAGCGTCGACTATCCGGATTTCGGGTACCGCCTGGCCTCGGTGG